>ENA-OQHP01000160-OQHP01000160.1-human-gut-metagenome-genome-assembly--contig:-NODE-160-length-22030-cov-2.341825_pt1 | contig 22030 bp, 25 predicted proteins | sample MGYA00242563_ERZ504717 | MGnify/ENA primary metagenome ERZ504717 (study PRJEB26092, sample SAMD00036212) | human gut metagenome | host: Homo sapiens | study: EMG produced TPA metagenomics assembly of... | reverse complement strand
TTTTTTTTCTTTAGTATGCTCTCTATTTTTATTTATAAGACATTTTTCTTTTAAACTACTTAATATATAAGTGGCTCAATATATATAGTTTGTAAAAATAAGAAAATTTCATACTCTTAAAAACAAATATAAGGCAGGGAAAAACATATTTTTATTGACAAAATGAAAACGCGTTTACTGAATAATGTATGGAATTTTATTTGTCTTGTATGACTCAATAAATTCGTTTTGAGCTAATATATTCATCTAATTATATAAAATGACTTATTCAGAGTATAATCTTGGTAGAAAATCCGTAATAGAATATCAGTTTACAAGCTATCTTGATTTACAAATCTTATTTAATTGAATAATTCCTATTTATTTATAAATCAATAATTTATAATACTTACAGTTCCGCCGGAACTTGGTCATTTCTTTCATCGGAATGCAGTCGCAGGAAGTGAAGATTAAGCCTATCGTAAAAGTGGTGTTGAAGTCTGATGCTGAGGTACTTGATGAAGTTGTGGTAACTGCGTATGGTACTTCTACCAAAGGGTCATTTACAGGTTCTGCAGCAGTGATGAAAGCTGATAAGATTGAGAAACGTCAGGTGTCAAACGTATCAAATGCATTGGCTGGAGCTGTAGCAGGTGTGCAGATTTTGAGTAATAACGGTCAGCCGGGTGAAGATGCAAAAGTGCGTATCCGTGGTGTCGGATCAATCAATGCCGGAACAGACCCGTTGTATGTAGTAGACGGTGTGCCTTATGATGGAGATTTGTCATCTATCAACTCTGCAGATATTGAATCAATGACAGTGTTGAAAGATGCGGCTTCTACAGCGTTGTATGGTGCGCGTGGTGCAAACGGTATCATCATGATTACTACTAAAAAAGGTACTTCTGGTAAGGCACGTGTAAACTTCGATGCAAAATGGGGTGCCAACTCTCGTGGAGTAAAGAACTACGATGTGCTGACAAGTTCAAAGAATTATCTGGAAAAAGCTTACGAAGCTATCTATAATGGTTATGTACAGACCAATGGCATGACTCCGCAGGCTGCCAATGTAGCTGCAAACAATACTTTGCTTTCTGCTGGAAATGGTGGTGTAGGTTATCAGATTTATACAGTACCTGAAGGTCAGTTGCTGATTGGTAGCAACGGTTTGCTGAACCCGAATGCTACATTGGCTATACAGATGAATATGGATATTATTATACTCCGGATAACTGGCTGATGAAACATTTAGAACATCTCTTCGTCAGGAATATAACTTGAATGTGTCTGGCGGTAACGATAAGTCTACTTTCTACATGGCTTTCGGCTATTTGGATGATCAGGGTGTAATTGAAGGTTCTGGTTTGACTCGTTTCAGCGGTCGTTTGAAGGGTGACTACAAGGTAACAGACTGGTTGAAAGTGGGTGCCAACATGAACTATGTAAACTCAAAGAGTAACTATCCGGGCGATCAGGATAATGCATCATCTTCCGGTAATGCTTTCTATATTGCCAATAACATTGCTCCGGTTTATCCGATGTATGTACGTGGAGCTGACAAACAGATTATGACACTGAACGGTCGTAAGGTGTATGATTACGGTGATGGTGTAAGCAGTCCTTCATCACGTGCATTTATGTCTATTGCCAACCCGGCAGGTGACCTTATTTATAATAAGACTGAATTTTTGGCTGACGTGCTGAATGCAAACTGGTTTGCTGAATTGACTCCGATTAAAGGTCTTACCATCAGCGCACGCTTGGTATGAATATCGACAATACACGTTACAATGATTTGGGTAACGCATATATGGGTCAGAGTGCTTCTTATGGAGGTAATGCTTATCAGGCTGCAATGCGTACTTTCGGTTTCGACCAGCAGTATGTAGCTAACTATCAGTTTGCAGTGAAAGATGTACATCATTTTGATATTACTGCCGGTTATGATGGTTATTCATACCAATATACAGAATTGACAGGTTCTGGTCAGAATCTGTATGACCCTGAAAGCTTCTATATTAGCAATACAATTGATAAGAAGACTGCCAGCGGTATGAAATTGACTTATGCTACTGAAGGTTTCTTTGGTCGTGTCAACTACTCTTATGACGATAAATACTTTGGTAACGTTTCTTACCGTCGTGATGCTTCTTCTCGTTTTGCTCCTGAAATCGTTGGGGTGACTTCTGGGCTGCAAGTGTGGCTTGGATGATTACACGTGAAGATTTCATGAAGGATATCACTTGGATTAACATGTTGAAACTGAAGGCTTCTTTCGGTCAGCAGGGTAACGATGATATCTTGTTCCCAGGTGGATATACTGTAGGAGTGATGGAGACAGCTAAAAACTATTATCCATGGATGGACCAGTATAACATGACTGGTGCAGACGGTGTGTTCTCTGACGGTACGATGATTGCAAAGGGTAATCGCGATTTGACTTGGGAAACTTCAACTTCTTATAACGTAGGTATTGATTTTGCCTTGTTCAATAACCGTTTGAACGGATCGGCTGAATACTTCGGTCGTAAGTCAAGTGATATGCTTTACAACAAACCGGTTGCCGGAAGTGTGGGTTATACTTCTATTCCGATGAACGTAGGTTCTATGACCAACTCTGGTTTTGAATTGGATTTGACTTATTTGATTTTCAACCAGAAGAACTTTACTTGGGATGTGAATTTGAATGCCACTTTCATCAAAAATAAAATCAACAAGTTGCATCCGGACTTGGATGGTCAGTTGATTGATGGAAACTACATTTACGAAGAAGGTGAATCAATGTACCGTATGTATTTGGTAGATTATGCTGGCGTAGATCCAGAAACAGGTTTGGCTCAGTATTGGGCAAAAGATGACAAGGGTGAGTTGTATAAAACAGACAATTATGCATTAGCTCAGACTACAAACAAGGTGGCCACAGACAACTTGATGCCGAAGGTATACGGTGGTTTGGGAACTTCTGTACAGCTTTACGGTTTTGATGCTTCTATTCAGTTGTCTTATCAGTTGGGTGGTCAGATTTATGACTCAGGTTATCGTTTCATGATGGCTGGAAAAGGTGACGGACAGAACTGGCACAAGGATATTTACAATGCATGGACTCCGGAAATAAATATACGGATGTACCTCGTCTGAATGCACAGGATAAGTATACAAACTCTACTTCAACTCGCTGGCTTGCAAGTTCTAACTATCTGAGTGTAAATAATATCACTATTGGTTATACACTTCCGTCTAACTTGGTTCGCAAGATGATGCTGGAAAAACTGCGTGTATATTTCACTGCCGATAATGTAGGATTGCTTTCTGCACGTAAAGGTCTTGACCCACGTCAGAGCTATACAAGTGCTACTACATCACTTTATACTGCCATCCGTACAATTTCTGGAGGTATCAGCCTTACATTTAATTAAAATATAAATAAGAAACAGATATGAAAACAAAATATATTTTTGCTTCATTGCTTGTATCTTCACTGGCTGTGACTGGTTGCCAGGATATGGATACATTGCCCGATGGAGGAATCGTGACAGACTCTCAGAAGGAGACCGTTTCTACACTGAATCCTGAACGTGGAGTGGCAAAGGTAAATGCGATTTTCTCTACTTTCAACCAGGCTTTCCCTAACTCAAGTGCATTGGGAGCTGAACGTCATAATGATATTGGTTATCCTACTGTCATGTTGTGTCTGGATTCTAATACAGAAGACGTAATAAGTGATAACAACGGTTATAACTGGACTGGATATGACTTGACATTTGAAGACCGTGAAATACTTCCTTGGAAGGACAGATGGTATGGAATGACTTGTATTCTATCGTTTTTGCTGCCAACAATGTAGTAGGAAGCATTGATGAAAAAACAGAAGACGCCAATGAACAATTCTATCTGGGACAAGGACTGGCTGCACGCGCATTCTCTTATTGGGTAATGGCACAACTGTATCAGTTTAACTATAAAGGTAATGAGGACAAACCTTGTGTACCGCTGATTACAGAAAAGAATTCGGCAGATGCTTCTGTGAATGGTTGTAAACGTTCGTCTGTAAAAGACGTGTATACACAGATTGAATCAGACTTGAACAATGCTATTGATTTGCTGACTAATGCAGAAAAAGGAAAGGTAAAACGTGCTGACAAGCGTTATATCAGTCTGTCAGTAGCATACGGACTTCGTGCACGTATGTATCTGTCAATGCATGAATACGCTAAAGCAGCTGATGATGCGGCAAATGCTATCAAGGCGGCAACAAGTGAAGGTATTGCTATCGCTTCTCGTACTGCGGTAGGTAAACCGACATTTTGGAGTGTAGATGAGGTGAACTGGATGTGGGGTATCATTGTCAGCGAAACAGATGACGTGGTAGATACAGGTATCTGTAACTGGCCTTCTCACATGGGATCACTGAGCTATGGATATGCAAACTATTCAGGTGGTCGTCAGATTAGTTTGAAATTATATAAGGAGATTGATGATGCTGACATCCGTAAACAATGGTGGTTGGATGCCGCTGCAGAATCTGATGGTTTCTTAAGTGACGAACAAGCTGCTTTTGTGGCAAAACAGGGTTACAAGCCTTATACTCAGGTAAAATTCGGTCCCTATAATGATGTGTAGGTACTACTATCAATGCCAATGATATTGTATTGATGCGTATTGAAGAAATGTATCTGATTGCTGCAGAAGCATACGCTGAAGCTGGAAATCGGGCTGAAGGTGAAAAATATTTCAAGGAATTGCTTAACAACCGTTTGTCAAGCGGATCACAAGCTTATTTAACTGACTATGCTTCTAATCCTCAGGAAGCTGTTTATTTCCAGCGTCGTATTGAACTTGGGGTGAAGGAGTAATTTGGTTCGATGTAATGCGTCTTAACAAGGGAGTAGACCGTCGTGGAGCTGGTTTCCCGAATGCAGAATGTGTATTTAATATTGCAAAACAGACGATATCTTGTTGTGGCGTATACCGGAAGCTGAACTTCAGGCTAATAAGGCATTAACTGCAGAAGATAGTCCGGCATGGACTTTACCGAAACCAGTTGCAGATGAATAATAAGTTAGATTAAAGTTAAAAACTAAGAGTATTATGAAATTAAATAAATTCTTTTTCGGATTATTGATGACTCCGGCCGTAATGATGGTAGGATGCAGCGATTATGAAGATACGGAAGTGGCAAGCCGGAAGCAGATGCGGATGCAATTGGTGCTTATTTTGAAAGCAGTGCAGTTTCTGAACAGTTGTCACCGGGGCAAACATCTTTTAAGATTGTGTTGAATAGAGCTTCTTTTTCTGAAGCTGTAAATGTACCGGTTAAGGCAACAGATCCAGATAACTTTTTCTCTTTGTCAGATAATCAGTTTGTGTTTGATGCTGAGAAACAGGTTAGTAGTCCGATAACTGTTACTTTCAATCAAAGTGTAGTAGAGCTTCAGAAGACATATTCTTTGAAGTTGCAGGTTGCAGACGGAGTGAAAGATCATTTGTATGGTGCAGGTTATACAGATGCAACCTATTCTATGGTGATTGATTATGCCTGGAAGAGTGACTCATTGGCATCTACTATGGTGAAAGATGAGTATGCAGGTACATTTGATAAAGAAGGAGCTTTGGCTGCAGTAGAAATTGCAAAAGATTTTGAAGTAGACGAAGAAAAACCATCACCTGATTATACTAAGAATTCTTTGGTGCGTATCTCTAGTTTCTTTGCTACTATTGGTAAGTCGAAGGCAGCTGGAGAAGACCACATTCAGTTTGTGGTAGATAAGGATCATAAAAATCCTCAATTCTTAACAACTGATTACCTGGCTAATAATGAAATTTCTCTGAAAGTCAATACAACAAAATTGGCTACAGGAATGACTCAGAAATTTGCTGAAGAGAAGGAGTATCCTATCTGTATGGACTTGGTAGGTATTAACGTGGAAGCAGCAACTGCTGAGGCTAAAACGGACAACGTGACTTATCAGGTAACATATGAACTTTATGCATTTGATGAGAAAGCTGATAAAAATATCTGCTTTCAACAGAAGATGATACTGTACCAGTAGAAGGTAATACTCAATATAAAGCTAAATTTGAAGTGAAATTCGTAAAAGCTTCTGCTGAATAATCGTTATTATAGCTGAAATAATAAAAGAGGTATGTCCTGTGTGGATGTACCTCTTTTTTCGTCTTATTCACTTAAAAACTGGTCTTTTTGTTAGAATGAACTTCTTAATAATACAAAATAATTGCAATTTTATTCTATTTGTATTCACTTTTTATGCGGTTGAAGAAGTGAAAGCAAGTTCTTAAAAACCATCTGTTTATCTATTTTGATATCGTTTTACTCCTTATAAATAAATTTTAGTGTAAAATTGCCCGCTGTTTTATAATTTCTCTTTATTTTCTTACATTCGCGCCCCGTTTGTGATAAATGTATTAGACTAACTTAACTAAATTAAAAGAGAGATTTTATGAAACAAAGAATGACGTTGTTCATGGCCATTCTTCTGATAGGGATTGGTCTGTCAAACGCCCAAGTTTCTCAAGTGACCGGTAATGTGATGTCGGAAGAAGACGGATTGCCGGTAGTGGGCGCATCGGTGTTGGTAAAAGGTACTACTGTAGGGACAGTGACCGACATTGATGGAAACTTACAATTTCTGGTGTGCCGGCTTCGGCAAAAACTTAGTGGTTTCTTTTATCGGTTTGCAGAGCCAGGAAGTGGCTGTAAACCGGTGGTGAATGTAGTGTTGAAATCGGATGCACAGGCTTTGGAAGAAGTGGTGGTTGTGGCGTATGGTACGCAGAGCGCACGTACGGTGACAGCTTCAGTAGCTTCAATCCGCAACGATGTGTTAAAGGACGTGCCTAATACAAGCTTGGACCAGATGATGCAGGGACGTGCCTCTGGTTTGAATGTAACGACTCCTTCAGGAGGAGTAGGTCAGGCTCCTGTGGTACATATTCGTGGTGTAACTCGATTACTTCGGGTACTTCTCCTTTGTACGTAGTGGATGGATGCCGATTCAGTCGGTGATTTGGGCGGAGGATTGGGTAATGCCAATGCGTTGGCTGACATTAATCCGGCTGATATTCTTTCTATTGACGTGTTGAAGGATGCGGCGGCAGCAGCTTTGTATGGTTCACGTGCGGCAAACGGGGTCGTGCTGATTACTACCAAGCAGGGAAGCAGCGGAAAAGCAAAAGTAACGTATGATGCTTCTGTCGGTTTCTCCAACCGGACGAAGTTCATTGATATGATGAATGCACAGGAGTATGTAGACTTCAAGAATATGGCGGTTCGTAATGCATACGGAACAGATGTAGCAGCTGAACTGGCTGCTATGGATAAGACTTCATCGCTAATCCTGCTTATGGTGATAAGGCATTTAACTTGATGCCGGGAGTAGACTCTAACTGGGCAGATGCTATTTTTCAGAATGGGTTTACACAAGACCAGACTGTAGCCGTAAGTGGTGGAACGGAAAAAGTGAAATATTATATGTCGGCTAATTACAATACGCAGAAAGGTATTGTAGTGGGCGATAACTATAAACGTCTGGGCGGTAAGGCTAACATTGTGGCTAACGTAACAGACTGGCTGAAGATTGGTATGAACTCGAGCGTGAACGTAAGTTCTACATCGCAGGTGGATGCGGCACGTAACGGTTCAAACTTTGCAGTAGGTGGTTTCCCGCGTATGGCGCTGGCTAACTCTCCGAATATACCTATCTATGATGAAAATGGCAAAGGTTATTATGAACATTCGTTAGGTGTGTTGGGTTATGGACCTAATGCGGTAATGAATACATTTTCGAATCCGGTGGCATTGGTGGAATTGGGTAATAAGACCAACGTGGATGTAAACCGTATTTTGAGCAGTTTCTTTGCAGAAGTTACTCCTGTGAAAGGTCTTACATTGAAAACCCAGTATAATATTGACGATGCACGTATCGAAAACTCTCGTTTCTGGTCACCTAATCATGGAGATGGAGTAAATAAAGGCGGGTATGCGTTCAATGCGGCAGTGCATAGCAGTATCTGGACCTGGACGAATACGGCAACGTATGATTTTACGGCTAATCGTCATCATTTCAATTTCCTGGTGGGTATGGAAGCTACTGAAAGCAGCTACAATGAATGGGATGCTTCTCGTACAGAATTGCAGGATGATAAGTTTACGAACTTCCAGGGAACTTTTGCCAATGCCACAGCTTCGGTAGTATTTCCAAGAGCTCTATGGTTTCGTATTTTGGACGTATCAACTATGACTTTGCATCGAAATACATGTTCTCTATCAATTTCCGTCGTGATGGCCTTTCTGCATTGAGCAGGATAATCGCTGGGGTAACTTTGGAGGTGTTTCAGCGGCATGGCGTGTGTCGGAAGAAGCTTTCTTTGAACCGCTCAAGCATGTGATTGAAGACTTTAAGATCAAGGGTAGCTATGGTGTGGTAGGTAATACGAATATCGATGACTATGCCTCACGTTCGTATTATTCTCCTTACTATTACGGTTCTCAGGGAAGTTATCGTTTAAGTAAGATTGCCGACCCGAATTTGAAATGGGAATCTTCAGAAAGTATGACGTAGGTTTCAGTGCACGTGTGCTTGATCGTATCGATATTGATTTTGATTATTTCTATACGAAATCTTCAGACTTGATTCTGGATGTGCCACAGGCTCCTTCGAAAGGTCTTCCTGGAAATATCCTGACAACCAACGCCGGAAAGATGACGAACTCAGGTATAGAGTTGACGATTTCTGCGGATATTTTGCGTGACGGTGCATTCAAATGGAATACAAGTTTTAATATTACGACTACTCGTAATAAGGTTGTATCTCTGGCTAACGGTCTGGATAATATTATCAAAGGTGATGCCACTGGATTGGAAATTACAAATATCACAGTACCTGGCAAGTCTATCGGTCAGTTGTATCTGACACCGACAGGTGGAGTAGATCCGGAAACCGGGTTCCGTGTGTTCTATGGAGAGAATGGAGAACGTGTGCTGTATAATCATGCCTCGAAAGCAAAATGGATGCTTGAAGATGGTACGCCTTATGAGGGCAGCTTGAAACCGGTGATTTGCGGAAATACACTGCCGACATGGTATGGTGGATGGAGTAATAACTTCTCTTACAAGAATTTTGACTTGTCTTTGTTCTTCCAGTTCTCAGGTGGAAACTATATTTATAATGGTACGAAGGCGACGGTAAGTGACATGCGTTACTGGAATAACTCGAAGGAGGTACTTCAGAATTACTGGACTCCGGAAAGAAAGAATGCCATGTTCCCGAAACCAGTGTATGGCGATAACTATTCTAATGGTTCGGCCATGCCTATCAGCGAGTGGGTGGAAAAAGGTGACTATTTGCGTTTGAAGAATATCTCATTGGGTTATACCTTCAATACGAAGAACTGGGCGAGTGCCATCGGTATCAGCAAGTTGCGCGTATATGCACAGGTGCAGAACTTGTTCGTAATTACGGGCTATTCGGGTATGGATCCGGAGGTGATGTCGAATACGACCAATGCTACTCTGGCTCCGGGTACGGATAAAAATACTTTGCCACAGGCACGTACATACACATTTGGTGTAAACTTGGCGTTTTAATTGTTGAATTTTTAAAAGCAGATTCGAATGAAAAAATATATTGTATATGCTATATTGATGGCTGGAACCACGTTGAGTAGTTGCAGTAGCAGTTTCTTGGATCAGGAACCACCTTTGTACATTGAGCCGGGAGATATTTATAATGATGCAAATCGTTTGGAAGCAGCTGTATTAGGCTTGTATGGTTCGATAAAATGATGCGTCGGATTCCTTCATGGGAGGAAAAACCTATCTGGTGTTTGATAACCGTGGAGAAGATATTGTAAATTCTGACCCGAACTTGATTACTTTGGCCAATACTTATAAGTTTAATGTGGGCAAAACAGATGCAGAAAATACGGTGACCTGGAGCATGGCATACGCTGCCATTAACCGTGTCAATATTTTCTTGGATGAGTTGGAAGGTGCTAAAGCTACTGCTGGAGAAAAGTATGAGCAGTATAAAGCGGAGGCAAAGTTTGTGCGTGCATTTGCTTATTACTATTTGAATAATCTGTATGCTACGCCCTACGTAATTAATCCGGATGCGAAATCTGTGCCTTTACGTTTGACTCCGGAAAAGAACGGTGAACACAATGCGTTGAAACGTGCTACAGTGAAGGAGGTTTACGAACAGATTCTTTCGGATTTGGAAAATATCAGTGCGTTGCCGGTAAAAGCAAAAGCAGATGAACCGACTGTAACTCGTGCTACACAGGCGGCTGCCAATATGTTGAAGATGCGCGCGTATATGTCCATGAATAACTGGACAGAGGCGGTAAAAGCAGGTAAGCTGGTGACAGGCTACGAACTGACTCCGAAGTTTGGAGATATGTTCAAGGCTCCTTATTATACGGATGAAACCATATTCTCTTTGCCAATGAAGGAAACAAACCGCCCGAATACCCAGCAAGGATTGGCAGAATATTATTACGCTAAGAATACGATTTTGTGGGTAGACGTGGAGAACGGTATCATGGGCAAGCCGAATTACAATTCAGCTGATGATGCCCGTGTGCAGATGAAGAACGAAAAAAATCAGTTGCTGAAGTTTACGGATGCTGCACAGAAACTGGATTGGGCACCGATTTTCCGTTATGCGGAACGTTGTTGAACTTGGCTGAGTGTTATGTAAATCTGGGTGGAACTGAAAATGAGAAACTTGCCAGAGAATGTCTGAAACAGGTGAGATTCCGTTCATTACCGGAGACAAGCAATCAGTTGGATATTGATCATTTGTCTGGTGAAGATTTGAAGATGGCGGTTTATAACGAACGTCGTCTGGAGTTTATCGGTGAGGCGATGCGAGGCATTGATGTGTTGCGTCGCGGAGCTAACTTTGAACGGAAAACACAGATTACTCCGCAAAGTAGCGGATATGTTTGGCCGATTCCACAAAGCGAAGAATTGATGAATCCGGATTTGAATAAATAAGGAAGAAGTAAAAAGAGCGTATCTGTAATGAGATGCGCTTTTTTATTTATATTTGCGCTCTATAGAATTTAGATTTATACTGAATGAAAGAATTTGTAATATCAGAAGCACAGACAGAAAAAGCTGTGCTGGTAGGTTGATAACTCAGACTCAGAATGAACGTAAGACCAATGAATATTTGGATGAGCTGGCTTTCCTCGCTGAGACGGCTGGGGCAGAGGTAAGTAAACGTTTACACAGAAACTGGATACGCCGAACTCGGTGACTTACGTGGGTAAAGGTAAGTTGCAGGAGGTGAAAGAATACCTGGAGTTGCAGAACGAGAGTGAAGAGACGGAAATCGGGATGGTGATTTTCGATGATGAACTTTCGGCCAAGCAAATCCGTAACATTGAGAATGAACTGAAAGTGAAGATTCTGGACCGTACTTCACTGATTCTTGATATTTTTGCGATGCGTGCACAGACAGCCAATGCTAAGACGCAGGTGGAACTGGCGCAGTATAAGTATATGCTTCCGCGTTTGCAGCTTTATGGACGCACTTGGAACGTCAGGGTGGTGGTTCCGGTGCCGGAGGTGGTAAAGGCTCTGTAGGTTTGCGTGGTCCGGGTGAAACTCAGTTGGAAATGGACCGTCGTATCATCTTGAATCGTATGGCTCTGCTGAAACAGCGTCTGGCAGAAATTGATACGCAGAAGTCTACTCAGCGCAAGAACCGTGGACGCATGATTCGTGTGGCATTGGTGGGATATACCAACGTGGGTAAATCGACGTTGATGAACCTGCTGGCCAAGAGTGAGGTCTTTGCGGAAAACAAATTGTTTGCTACGCTCGATACCACCGTGCGTAAAGTCATTATCGAAAACTTGCCTTTCTTGCTTTCGGATACGGTAGGATTTATCCGGAAATTGCCGACTGACTTGGTCGATTCGTTTAAATCTACGCTGGATGAGGTACGTGAAGCGGATTTGCTGGTACACGTGGTAGATATTTCACATCCGGATTTTGAGGAACAGATTCAGGTGGTAGAGAAAACAATTGCCGATTTGGGTGCAGGTGGAAAGCCGAGTATGATTGTATTTAATAAGGTAGATGCCTATACGTATGTAGAAAAGGCCGAGGATGACCTTACTCCGAAGACGAAAGAAAATATCACGCTGGAGGAACTGATGCATACCTGGATGGCGAAACTAAATGATAATTGTATCTTTATTTCCGCACGTGAGAAGACCAACATTGATCAGTTCCGTGATTTATTATATAAAAAGGTAAAGGAACTGCATGTGCAGAAGTATCCTTACAATGATTTTCTATATCAGACATACGACGAAGAATAACTACAAGAAAATATGACACAACACTATCGTTTACTGACAAAAGAAGAAATCGCACGACTGGAGGCGCAGCACTGTATAGCTTCCGATTGGAGTGGTGTAGAAGTGGCCGATGATTTTCATACGGATTATATTCATCACACCCGTTTTTCGGGAAAAGTGCGACTGGGCGTTTTTGAAAAAGAGTTTACTTTGGCTGGTGGAATGGCCAAACATTCTGGTGTATATTATGCAACCTTGCACAATGTAACGGTGGGTGACAACTGCTACATTGAGAATGTAAAGAATTACATTGCCAACTATGAAATAGGGCATGATACCTTTATCGAGAATGTAGATATCATCCTGGTGGATTGCCATAGCCGTTTTGGGAATGGAGTAGAAGTCTCAGTTTTGAATGAGACTGGCGGACGTGAGGTGATTATTCATGACCGTCTTTTCTGCTCATCAGGCTTATATCATGGCTCTTATCGTCATCGCCCGGTACTGATTGAGAAAATGCGGAAGATATTGAGTCTTATGCAGAGTCACATGCGTCAGATACGGGTACTATCGGGAGTCATGTAATGATAGTGAATGCCGGTTACATCAAGAATGTACGGATTGGAGATTATTGTCAGATTGAGGGTGCCGGCCGTTTGAAGAATGGAAGCATCAATAGTAATGAGCATGCACCGGTGCATATCGGTTACGGAGTGATTTGTGATGATTTTATCATCTCAAGTGGCTCACACGTAGAAGATGGCACGATGCTTACACGTTGTTTCGTGGGGCAGGCTTGTCATTTGGGACATACCTATTCGGCTTCTGATTCATTGTTCTTCAGTAATTGTCAGGAGGAAAATGGAGAGGCTTGTGCCATTTTGCCGGACCTTTTACCGTAACGCACCATAAGTCTACATTGCTTATTGCCGGCATGTTCTCGTTCATGAATGCAGGTTCAGGCTCTAACCAGAGTAACCACATGTATAAGTTAGGGCCGATTCATCAGGGGGCATTGGAACGAGGTGCTAAGACCACTTCTGATTCTTATATCCTGTGGCCCGCCCGTATTGGTGCCTTCTCACTGGTGATGGGACGTCATGTCACTCATCCGGATACTTCGAATCTGCCTTTTTCTTATTTGATAGAGGAAAAGAATACAACTTATCTGGTGCCGGGTGTCAATTTGCGGAGTGTAGGTACAATTCGTGATGCGCAGAAGTGGCCTAAACGTGACCAGCGGAAAGACCCGAACCGTTTGGACCAGATTAATTATAACTTGTTGAGTCCGTACACTATTCAGAAGATGATGACTGGCCGACAGATTTTGAAGGAACTGGCTCGTGTGTCGGGGGAAACTTCCGAGATTTACTCTTATCAAAGTGCGAAAATCAAAAATTCGGCACTGAATAAGGGAATCAAGTTTTATGAGACTGCTATCCATAAATTTCTGGGAAACTCTGTCATCAAGCGTCTGGAAGCCATTCATTTTGCTTCAGATGAAGAAATTCGTGCTCGTCTGCTTCCGGATACGCCGATTGGAACAGGAGAATGGGTGGATATTTCCGGACTGATTGCCCCGAAGAGTGAGATAGAACGCCTGATGGAGGATATTGAGTGCGACCGTTTGAACAGTGTGGATGAGATACACGACCGTTTTGCAGAGATGCACGCCAATTATTATACGTATGAATGGACGTGGGCGTATGAAAAAATGCTTGATTTCTATGGCTTGCAGGCTGATAAGATTACAGCGGCAGACATCGCAGCTATCGTACGTCAGTGGCAGGAAGCCGTAGTGGGACTGGATAAAATGGTGTATGAAGATGCCAAGAAGGAATTCTCGTTGACTTCCATGACCGGATTCGGGGCAGATGGAAGCAGTGAGGAAAAGGTGCGCGACTTTGAAGAAGTACGTGGCGTGTTCGAAAGCAATCCGTTTGTGACAGCGGTGCTGGAACATATAAAGGTAAAAACGGAGCTTGGAAACGAACTGATAGAACGTGTAAAGAATTTATTGTAAAATGGGAGGTACTGCGTATGGAAAGAATATGCAGATATATATGTTTGCTTTGCGTTTGCTTCATGGTTTTGCAGGTGCAGGCCAATAGAAGAAAGGTGATGGAATGTCCGGGTTTCGTCTTGTCGAATACGACGGAGATAGAATTCAAACGGATTATCCAGACCAGTGAACAGACTCAGGTCGATGCGGTGATGTATGGTAAGCCGGGAACTCCGGTTGTCATTTCTTCAAAAGCAGCATTGAAATGGCTGATGGAGGATGGCACAGCTTCGTGAGGCGGAACGTATTTCCATTGATGGAGTGACTGAGCCGGAGGTAATCGAAGAGAATGGAACCTTGGAAATAACTCTTTCTTTTTCGCCGGTTCCTTCGGATGTGCATGAAGTGGACTTTATCGAGCCGGAGATGGGATGGAACATCTTTGGTATCCAGTTAAGTCGGGAAGAACCTTATGTGTATGTGCCTAATTATCTTACAACAGACAAGCCGGAGCGGAGTAATGAAATTCCAGAGCCTGGACTGGCAGTAGGAAAGGCTGTAGTAAACGGTTATATTTTAGGATATGATCCGAGAATGTCATTGTTTCACGGAATTGGAATATGAAGACGGTCTTTTCCCTAAGGAATGGAAGCAAAGCATTAAAGTCCGTCAGGATGGCTCGTTTCATTTGGAAACAGAGTTGTTGCAACCAACTTGACGGCATTGCGGTTGAACGAAGCGGTTTTGAAGCTGTTTCTTGTGCCCGACGAAGAGGTGACAGTATATATTCAATCTTCCTCGCCTGAGTATGTCCGCTTCCCGTTTGCTGGGTAAACGTTACGAGAAAAAACAGAAGGCTTGGTTTGACGGGGCCGCTGAGACTATTAACCGGGAGTTGGCCAGTTCCCCTTCTTCTGCTGCACTGAATGCCTATCGTGCCGTAGAAAAAGGCTTGATGGAGAGTCCGGAGTCGCTTCCAAGTTGCAATCTGACTATGAACAGGTGATACCCATCTGTAGTCGGCTTACTGCTTCCTCTTCTATATCTTCAGATGACCGGAAGGTGCTGAAAACGGTGAATTTCCCAGAAATTCGTATGTATGTGGAAGCTGTGGCAGAAGCACTTCAGCAGAATGCCGAACGGATGGAGTCGGTAAAGGAAGCAGTGATTGCTTCGCTGGATGCGCAGGTAGAAGGAGCGGATATTCTTCCTAAGATTATTGCTCCTCATAAAGGGCGTGCCATTTTGATAGACTTCTGGGCTACGTGGTGTGGTCCTTGTAAAAAAGTATGCAGTCTATGGTACCTCTGAAGAAAAATCTGTCATCAAAAGACATCGTATATATTTATCTGACGGGACCTTCTTCCCCTGAAAATATCTGGAAATCAAATCTGTCCAAGATGACGGGAGTGCACTATCGGCTGACTGACTCACAATGGAAGTACTTGTGTACTTCTTATGGAGTAACTGGAATTCCGGCTTATCTGATTATCAGTCATGACGGGAAATTGCAGGGACGTTATGTGGGATTCCCCGGGGTAGATGTACTGCAAAAAGACCTGATTCGTGCAATAGAGGAGTAAGAAGAATTACAGATAACTTTTGTAGGAATTAAGGAAAAATTTCAATAATACTTTGTAACTTTGTGTCCACTAATAACTCACAATTAATTTAATGTATTATGGCAACACCCGAATTCAAGTATCAGCCAATGTTTGAACATGGCAAGGATACAACTGAATACTATTTGCTTACAAAAGACTATGTGTCTGTAAGCGAGTTTGAAGGAAAACCCATCCTGAAAATCGAAAAAGAAGGTTTGACTGCGATGGCCAATGCGGCTTTCCGCGATGTTTCTTTCATGTTGCGCCGCTCTCACAACGAACAGGTGGCAAAGATTCTGACTGACCCGGAAGCAAGCGATAACGATAAGTATGTAGCTTTGACTTTCCTGCGTAATGCAGAAGTAGCTGCTAAAGGCGTACTTCCTTTCTGTCAGGATACCGGTACAGCAATTATCCACGGTGAAAAAGGACAGCAGGTTTGGACTGGCTACTGTGATGAAGAAGCGCTTTCTCTGGGTGTGTACAAGACTTATACAGAAGAAAACCTTCGTTACTCTCAGAACGCTCCGCTTACAATGTACGAAGAGGTGAATACTCGCTGCAACTTGCCGGCTCAGATTGACATTGAAGCTACTCAGGGTATGGAGTATGAATTCCTTTGCGTAACAAAGGTGGTGGTTCTGCTAACAAAACTTACTTGTATCAGGAAACAAAAGCCATCTTGAATCCGGCTACACTGGTTCCGTTCCTGGTTGAAAAGATGAAGACTTTGGGAACTGCAGCTTGTCCTCCTTATCACATTGCATTTGTAATTGGTGGTACATCAGCTGAAAAGAACCTGTTGACTGTGAAATTGGCTTCTACTCGTTTCTACGATAACCTGCCGACTACCGGTAATGAATACGGACGCGCATTCCGCGATGTAGAACTGGAGAAACAGGTATTGGAAGAAGCACACCGCATCGGTCTGGGTGCTCAGTTTGGTGGTAAATACTATGCACACGACGTACGTATCATCGTTTGCCGCGTCACGGTGCTTCTTGTCCGGTAGGTTTGGGCGTATCTTGCTCTGCTGACCGTAACATCCGTTGTAAAATCAACAAAGACGGTATCTGGATTGAAAACTGGATTCAAATCCGGGCGACTGATTCCGGAAGAATTGCGTCAGGCTGGTGAAGGCAATGCTGTGAAGATTGACTTGAACCGTCCGATGCCGGAAATCTTGGCTGAACTGGATAAATATCCGGTAGCTACTCGTCTGTCTTTGAACGGTACTATCATCGTAGGTCGTGACATCGCACATGCCAAACTGAAAGAACGTCTGGATCGTGGTGAAGACCTGCCTCAGTATATCAAGGATCATCCTATTTATTATGCTGGTCCGGCTAAGACTCCGCAGGGTATGGCTTGTGGTTCTATGGGCCCGACTACTGCCGGTCGTATGGACCCGTACGTAGACTTGTTCCAGAGTCACGGTGGTTCTATGATTATGTTGGCTAAAGGTAACCGTAGCCAGGCTGTAACAGATGCCTGCAAGAAACACGGTGGTTTCTATTTGGGTTCTATCGGTGGTCCGGCTGCCATCTTGGCTCAGAACAACATCAAGAGCATTGAATGTGTAGAATATCCGGAACTGGGTATGGAAGCTATCTGGAAGATTGAAGTAGAAGACTTCCCGGCATTCATCCTGGTAGACAACAAGGGTAATGATTTCTTCAAACAAATCAAACCTCGTTGCACTGGCAACTGTAAGTAATTGATACATCTGATATGCTTCTTTCTGTAAGAGGGGAGAGGTATAAGACCATACAAAGGATTTGCAAACCGTAGCCTGTCGATGGCCGGATTTGCAAATCCTTTTTCTTTCACTCTGCGCTGGCAGGTTTGTTTCACCATAGTGGATTAACAATGAATATTCTACGTTTTTGTAAAAATTGGACGTTGCCCATAGCCATGGCAATGGGAGTCATTCTGTACTTTGTGTATGTCAATATCCCTTTTCTTGCACCTACCAAGCCCTTTGTGCTCATGCCATCGATATTGTACAGCCGGTATTGATTTTCCTGATGCTTTTTCTTACATTCTGTAAAATCAATGTGCACGATTTGAAGTTGTGTGCCTGGCATTGGCGTTTGCTGCTGATTCAGGGAGCTAGTTTCTTACTTTTGGGATTGATCCTGGTGATTTTTCCGGATTTCTCGGCCCGTATATTGGTGGAAGGAGCTATGATTTGCCTGATTTGTCCTACGGCTACAGCAGCTGCGGTGGTTACACGCAAGTTAGGAGGAGATGCAGCACATCTGACTACCTATACCATTTTAGTCAATTTGCTGGCAGCTATTTTGGTGCCGCTGGTACTTCCGTTGGTACACCCGCATCCGGAACTGAATTTTGGCAGTTCGTTTGCGCTGATTTTGGGAAAGGTGTTCCCCTTATTGCTTTGTCCATTCCTGGCAGCCATTTTACTGCGGGCTTTGCTTCCGAAAGTACATGCCAAGTTAGGACAGTATCATGAACTTCTTTTTATCTGTGGGCTGTGGCGTTGACATTGGCCATTGGAGTAACGGTGAAGAGTATCGTACACAGTGACGTGTCTTTCTGGTACCAGGCCGGATTGGGAGGCGTTTCCTTGGTTTGCTGTGCCCTGCAGTTCTATTTCGGGAAAAAGATAGGACGTCGTTACGATGATTCCATCAGCTCCGGGCAGGCTTTGGGACAGAAAAATACGGTATTTGCCATCTGGATGGGCTACACTTTCTTCACTCCTGTGACGGCCGTTGCGGCAGGATTCTATAGTGTGTGGCATAATGTAGTCAATTCCTATCAGTTGTATTTGCAGCGTAAATCGGAGGGAGAGTCCGATGCTTTGAAAAATTAACAGCTTGTCTGTCATTGCTGTGCTTGGAAGTTGTAACTTTGCCGTCACTTTGTAATGTAGAAGAATAAATTCGCATGATTTCAATAGAAGGACTGAAGTGGAGTTTGGAACTACTCCGCTGTTTGAAGATGTATCGTTTGTTATCAACAAAAAAGACCGTATTGCACTGGTTGGAAAGAATGGTGCCGGAAAATCGACTATGCTGAAAATCCTGGCCGGATTGCAGCAGCCTACAGAGGGAGTGGTAGCCGTACAAAGAGGCATTACCATTGGTTATTTGCCGCAGGTCATGATACTGAGCGATACACGTACGGTAATGGCTGAGGCCGAGATGGCCTTTGAGCATATTTTGAGATGCAGGAGAAACTGGAGAAAATGAACCAGGAACTGGCCGACCGTACGGATTATGATTCTGAAAGCTATCATGAGCTGATAGAGCGGTTTACCCATGAGAACGAACGTTTCCTGATGATGGGAGGAACCAATTACCGTGCAGAGATAGAACGTACGCTTACGGGATTGGGATTCAACCGTACAGACTTTGACCGTCCTACTTCTGAATTCAGCGGGGGATGGCGTATGCGTATTGAGCTAGCGAAACTGCTGTTGCGTCGTCCTGATGTGCTGTTGCTCGACGAGCCGACCAACCACCTGGACATTGAGAGTATCCAGTGGCTGGAGAATTTCCTGAAGATGAGTTCCGGCGCGGTAGTACTGGTAAGTCACGACCGGGCATTCATTAACAACGTGACCAACCGTACCATTGAAATTTCCTGCGGACGGATATACGATTACAAGGTAGCTTATGATGAGTTTGTCGTGCTGCGTAAGGAACGCCGCGAACAGCAGTTGCGTGCTTACGAGAATCAGCAGAAAGAAATAAAAGACACGGAAGATTTTATCGAACGTTTCCGTTACAAGGCTACGAAGGCTGTACAGGTGCAGAGTCGCATCAAGCAGCTGGAGAAAATCGTACCTATTGAAATAGATGAAGAAGATACTTCTACACTTCGCCTGAAATTCCCTCCTTCCATTCGTTCCGGTAACTATCCGGTGATTTGTGAGAATGTGAAAAAGGCGTATGGCGACCACGTGGTCTTCCACGATGTGAACCTGACCATCCATCGGGGTGAAAAGGTGGCCTTTGTAGGAAAGAACGGTGAAGGTAAGTCTACGCTGGTGAAGTGTATCATGGACGAGATTCCCTATGAAGGAAAGCTGACCATCGGACACAATGTGCAGATTGGCTATTTTGCACAGAATCAGGCACAGCTGCTCGATGAAAATGTGACTGTCTTTGATACTATCGACCGTGTGGCAAAAGGAGACATCCGTCTGAAGATTAGAGACATCTTAGGTGCCTTCATGTTTGGAGGGGAGGCTTCCGAAAAGAAAGTAAAGGTGCTTTCAGGAGGTGAACGCAGTCGTCTGGCTATGATTAAGCTGCTGCTGGAGCCGGTGAACTTCCTGATTCTGGACGAGCCGACCAACCACCTTGATATGCGTTCGAAGGATGTGCTGAAGGAAGCCGTGAAAGAGTTCGACGGTACGGTCATCGTAGTATCTCACGACCGTGAGTTCCTTGACGGACTGGTGACCAAGGTGTACGAATTTGGTGGTGGACTGGTGAAGGAACATATCGGCGGAATCTACGACTTCCTGCAGAAGAAGAAAATGGAGAATTTGAATGAACTTCAGTTGTCCCAATCTCCGCAGACTGCTTCGCCCAAGAAAGAAGAGCCTGCAGAGAGTGAAAGCAAACTTTCGTATGAAGCGCAGAAGGAGTTGAACAAGAAAATCCGCAAGCTGGAGAAGCAGGTGGCCGACTGCGAGGCAAAGATTGAGAAACTGGAAGAGCAGGTGGCACAACTGGAGGAACAGATGGCTACTCCTGAAGGTGCTTCCGATATGAAGCTGTACGAGCAGCACCAGCAGCTGAAAAAACAGATTGCGGAGGCAGAGGAGGAATGGACACTGCTGCTGTCGGAACTGGAAGAAATGAAATGAATAAGAGAGACTTGATTAAAATAACGCATTTATGAACAAGAAGAATTATGTAGCCGTAGCTACGTTGCATTTGCTATGCTGACAAGCTGCGCCGGACAGAAGGAAGCGAAAAGCACTTCTGGCATTGATTTGGCAAACATGGATACTACCGTGTCTGCCGGTACGGACTTTTCCGTTACGCATGTGGAGGATGGAACGATGCACATCCGCTGACTGCCGAATATTCTCGTTACGGCACGTTTGATGAACTGTTTGAAAACAGCCAGAAGCAGTTGCGCGAACTGATTGAAGGACTGGCTGCACAGAAAAATAATCAGGCTGGTTCTGCCGCACAGAAAATCGGTGACTTGTATAACATGGCTATGGACAGTGTAACCTTGAACAAGCAGGGTGCAGAACCGGTGAAAGCTATGCTCGACAAGATTGCCGGCATGAAAGACAAGAGTGAAATCGTGCCGATGATGACTGAAATGGCTCATATCGGTATCGGTACCTATTTCCACAGCTATGTATATGCTGACCCGAAGAACAGCTCACTCAACATCTTCCAGATGGGACAGGGTGGTATCAATTGGGTGAAAAGGAATATTATCTGGATACCGACAGCATCACTCAGAATATTCGTGAACAGTATAAACTTACATCGGAAAGCTGTTCCAGCTGGCTGGCTTCTCTGAAGCAGATGCACAGCAGAAAGTGGCTGATGTGATGGAAATCGAAACTGCCATTGCTAAAGTTTCACGCAGTGCAACAGAACTTCGTGACCCGGAAGCTAACTACCACAAAATGTCTTTCGATGAACTGAAGAAGACCATTGCCGGAATTGACTGGGATGCCTATATGAAAGGTTTGGGTATTCAGGCTCCGGCAGAACTGAACGTAGAACAGGTAGAGCCGATTCAGGAAGTAGCTCGCCTGATGAATACACTTCCGTTGTCTAAACATGTATCTTATCTGGAATACAACCTGCTGGATGCAGCAGCTTCTTGTCTGAGCGATGACTTTGTAGCTGCCCGTTTCGATTTCTATGGCAAGGTATTGTCAGGACGCCAGGTAAATCAGCCGCGCTGGAAACGTGCTGTAAACTCAGTGAATGGTATGCTGGGTGAGCTGGTAGGCGAGATGTATGTGGAAAAATACTTCCCGCTGCTGCCAAAGAACGTATGGTGAAGTTGGTGAAGAACCTGCAGACTGCCTTGGGTGAACGTATTGATGCACAGGAATGGATGAGCGACAGCACTAAGATCAGAGCACACGAAAATTGGC
>ENA-OQHP01000159-OQHP01000159.1-human-gut-metagenome-genome-assembly--contig:-NODE-159-length-22032-cov-2.690482_pt1 | contig 22032 bp, 18 predicted proteins | sample MGYA00242563_ERZ504717 | MGnify/ENA primary metagenome ERZ504717 (study PRJEB26092, sample SAMD00036212) | human gut metagenome | host: Homo sapiens | study: EMG produced TPA metagenomics assembly of... | reverse complement strand
TTAAGGTTAAATTTCTCCTGTTTTTAATACAAGAGGTAAAAGTTCTTCTTGTGATAAATCACTACCTATTGCTGAAAGTGAAGTGTAGAAAAATTCATTTACATCATTATCAGTATAATTACAGACCATAGCGTGATAAGCATAGGCAGCCATACCTCTTATACCAAAAAGTATAAGAGATTTTAATGAGCGAATATCTTCGTTTTCGTTCCAAAGATTAGACATATCGTAGTCTGATGTGTTGCCACTTAGAGAGTGGACTTTGTCTATAAGCTGTTTAAGAGTTTCATCGTTAAAACTAACATTTGTTATTGTAGTGAAAAGACCTTCAATTATGGCTTTTGTGTTTACTTCATTAATTTCATTCTTTTTAGCAAGGGTAATTAATGCACCTGTTAATTGGTCTTGAAGTTTAGCTGTTAATGCAGACTTTCCACATACACCAGCTTTACCAGTACAGCCTGAACAACCTGCTGTCTGTTCACATTGAAAGCAAAACATTTTATTTTCCATATTATAAATCTCCTTTTCTTTTCTTGAATTTATGAGTAATTATAATATACTTAAAAAACTAATTCTGTTGTAATTACAACATTTTTTAAAAAAGGAGAATTTGATTTGGAGAAATATATAAGTGTGTTGAAAAAATCAATTATATTTAATGGTTTAAGTGATGAGGAAATAAGAGCGACTTTAATTGATTTAACTCCTAAAAAATAAGCTATGAAAAGGAAATTTTATAATAAGAAATGGAGATATTATAAAATCTTTTGGGATTATGATTTCTGGAAAAGCTATAGTTATAAAAGAAGATTTTTGGGGAAACAGGAGTGTTATTTCGGAGCTTCTTTCAGGAGATATTTTTGCAGAAACTTTTGCTTGTCTTAAAAACAGTATAGCTGAAATAAGTGTAGAGGCATTGGAAAAAACAGAAGTAATGTTCTTTAATGTTGAAAAAATAATTGAGGGAAAGATATAAAAAAGTGAAGATTGTCAGAGAAAAATAATAAGAAATATGCTTGTGAATTTAGCAAAAAGAATTGAATTTACAAGAAAAATAGAGCAATATTAAAAAGAAAACTATAAGGGAAAAGTTGCTTTCATATCTGTCTGGAGAGTCTATGAAAAATAATTCACTAACTTTTGAAATACCATTTAATCGCCAACAGCTTGCAGATTATCTTTCAGTTGACAGAAGTGCCTTGTCAACTGAAATAGGGAAACTGCAAAAAGATGGTATAGTTAAGTGTAAGAAAAATAAATTTACTTTACTTCAGTAATACCTAAAGCCTTGAAAAACTCAGACACAAAACTATCCCAAACTTGGTCAAGGTCGTGTTCATTGAAAATTCAATTTGTGCTGTACCTGTGCTTACAGTTACAACATCGTTTTTGAAAACTATATTTACAAAACAAGCTTTTGCATTAGGGTGGAATGTAAGAGCTTTTTCGTCAGAATATGCAAAGACATATTTCATATAAAGGGGTTTTTGTTTTCCTTTTATAATTTCAAAAGCAAGAGGACGAATTTCACTCCAGTTACAGAAAACTTTATTTTCATTTTCGTTCCAATCCTTGTTAAATTTGCCGTCTATTGAAAATGTAGCCTTTGTTGCAATAGTACATTCTCTTAGTTCAAAATCATCAAAGCTATTTTCAATAAGCAATTTGTTCATAAAAAGCTTAATTTGTGAGGGTTCTATATTGAAATTATACACTTTTACATCTCCTAAATTAGAAAAATATTCACAATTAATAATAACATAACTTGCATATTTCAACAAGATATATTATAATAAATGAATTAGTAATGCAAAATGTGGGTGATATATTTGGATTTACTTCAAACACTAAAAAGTTTTCAAGGTGTAAAGGACTTTGAGGAAACAACAAGTTTCTATTACACTTTTCATAATTGCCCTGAAAAGGGAGAGCATACGAAGGTAATGCTTGACTATACACTTTCTGTGGAAACAGGGGATGAAATATTGAAAATAGGGGTTTGTCCCCACTGTGGAAAAGGTTTTTGCCACAGAGATTTCCAAACTAAGAATTTTTAGGAGGACAAAATAATGGAAGATAATAACAAAGAAAATGGCTTAGGTGGTACAGGCAATTTTATTCACAGCCTTATTCAGGAAGATTTAGGCGATGATTGCTCAAAAATAATTACACGATTCCCACCAGAGCCTAATGGCTATCTTCACATAGGTCATGCAAAAAGCGTTTGCCTTAACTTTGGATTAGCAGAATATTACGGTGGTAAGTGCAATTTAAGATTTGATGATACAAATCCTGCTAAAGAGGATACAGAATTTGTTGAATCAATTAAAAATGATATTAAGTGGCTTGGTTTTGATTGGGAAGATAGATTGTTTTTTGCTTCAAGCTACTTTGAACAGATGTACGATTTTGCCGTAGAACTTATTAAGAAAGGTCTTGCCTTCGTTTGTGATATGAATGCAGAGGAAATTCGTCAGGCAAGAGGTACACTTACTGAACCTGGTAAGGAAAGTCCTTACAGAAACAGAAGTATTGAAGAAAACCTTGACCTTTTCCAGAGAATGAGAAATGGCGAATTTGGAGATGGCGAAAAGACTTTAAGAGCTAAAATTGATATGGCATCACCTAATATTAATATGCGTGACCCTGTTATTTACAGAATTGCTCATATACATCATCATACTACAGGAGATAAGTGGTGCATTTATCCGATGTACGATTTTGCACATCCTGTTGAAGATGCTATTGAAGGTATTACACATTCTATTTGTACAATGGAATTTGAAGACCACAGACCTTTATATGACTGGGTTGTAAATAATATTACACTTCCTAAGCTACAAAGCCTAGACAGGTAGAGTTTGCTAAACTTAATCTTGCAGACACTATTATGGGTAAGAGATATTTAAGAAACCTTGTTGAAACAAAGCAGGTTGATGGTTGGGACGACCCTAGACTTGTAACACTTTCTGGTATCAGAAGACGAGGCTATACTCCAGAATCAATAAGAAATTTCTGTAATATGGTTGGTGTTTCAAAGGCTAATTCAGTTGTTGATTTAGCACAGCTTGAATATTGTATCAGAGAAGATTTACAGCCAAAAGTTCCTGTAGTTATGGCAGTTTTAGACCCTATTAAGTTGGTTATTACAAATTATCCAGAGGGTCAGACTGAAATGCTTGAAGTTGAAAATCATCCTAAGAATGAAGAAATGGGTAAAAGAGAAGTTCCTTTCTCAAGAGAACTTTATATTGAGGCTTCTGACTTTATGGAAGAACCTCCTAAGAAATACTTTAGATTTGCTGTTGGTAATGAAGTAAGATTAAAGGGTGCATACTTTGTTACTTGTACTGATTTTGTAAAAGACGAAAACGGTAAGGTAGTTGAAATTCATGGTACTTATGACCCAGCTACAAAGAGCGGTCTTGATTTTACAGCAAGAAAAGTTAAGGGTACAGTTCATTGGGTAAATGCAGCAACTGCTGTTACTGCTGATGTAAACTTATACGAAAATCTTGTAGTACCAGATGAAAATTCAGAAAACGGATACAGTATGAATCCTAATTCACTTACTACTGTAAAGGCTTATATTGAGCCATCTATAAAGGGTGTTAAGCCTATGGATAGATTCCAGTTTATGAGAAACGGATATTTTGTTGCTGATAGCAAGCATTGTACAGAAGAACATCTTGTGTTTAACCGTATTGTTTCACTTAAGAGTTCTTTTAAGCCAAACAAATAATTTGTAGGCTTATTTAGGAGGAAGAAATGAGTAAAAACAGATATGACGATTACGACGACTACGACTTCGAGGAAACTCCCAGCCGCAGAAGAAGTAGAAACAGCGGGCGAAGAAAAAAGAAGGAAAAAAAGGCAAAAGTTGTAAAGGAAAAGGTTAAGGCTACTAAAGATAAGCCTAACAAACCTAGGAAAAAGAGAACTTTAAAGGCTAAATTCTTTATGATTTTGGCAGCTGTTTTAGGTCTTTATTGTGTTGCCGTTCTCGGCTATTTTGGATGGACATACATTAATGATAATCCTGATGATGACGGTATGGTGGAAACACCGGTTACAAAGATTTCTGAAATGGTAACACCAAAGCTTCCAGAAAGAACAACTTTCCTTATTGTCGGTGTTGATGATGACGGAACAAGAACGGATACAATTATTGTAGGTTGTTATAATTCGGTTTTAGGAGAATTAAATCTTATTTCAGTACCGAGAGATACTCTTGTAAGAGTTGATGATGATACTTTTAATAAGATGAATGAAGAATTCCCTGAACCTGGACAGCATGGTATGAAGATAAATGCTATTCATCACTATGGTGGCGATAAATATGGTATGGAGCTTTTGGAAAAACAGCTTAATACTATGTTTGATACTAATATTGACTTTTATGTTAAAGTTAGTTTTGAGGCATTTGATTACCTTGTTGATTCCATTGGTGGTATTGAGTACAATGTTCCAATTGATATGGACTATGATGACCCTGGTCAGGACCTTGCAATTCACTTAAAGGCTGGTCCTCAGAAACTTAATGGTAAACAGGCAGAAGGTCTTGTAAGATTCAGAAAGGGTTATGACAATCAGGATATAGGTCGTGTTGAAACACAGCAGAACTTTATTAAAGAGTTCTTAAAGCAAGTTATGAATGCAGATACTATATTCTCTAATCCATCTGCTTATATTAATACTTTCTTTAAATATATTACAACAGATATGAAGATTACTGATGCTATAAAGTATATAAACGTATTAAAGCAGTTTGATAGCAATAAGGTAAATACATATACTTTACCGGGCGAAATCGGCTCAATGTACGGTTTTGTAGGCGGATATGTTATGGACGAGGAAGAAACAAATAAACTTGCTTATGACATATTCTCAAGACCAAGTAATGAAATAATTGCTGAAAGAGAGTCACAGCAGAATGCAGAGGCAAATGCTGGAAATTACAATGATGCCGAGTTAACTATTCAGGTTCTTAATGGTGGTTATGCAAATGGTATGGCTACTAAGGTTAAGCAGGAACTTGAAGGTGAAGGCTATAATGTATCTTCTATTGGAACATATAGTGGCGAAAAATAAGTAAAACAAGAATTTATGTAAAAGAAGATGGTATGGGACAACAGCTTAAAAAGTCTTTTGATGGCTGTGAAGTTGTTACAGACCCAACAGTTGCTTCTGAATACGATATTGTTGTTGTTATTGGTACAGGTGAGTAATGAAAATAATTATTATAGGAGGCGGTGCTGCCGGAATGGCTGCGGCTATTGAGGCAGCACACACTGATGAAAAGTTGAAATTTTAATATTAGAAAGACTGGACAGAGTAGGTAAGAAAATTCTTGCCACAGGCAATGTAGATGCAATTATAGCAATCTCAATGCCTCTGTTAAAAATTATTATGGAAAAGACAGCAGTTTCACAGCCTATAGTTTAAAGGAGTTTACCGTAATGATACGGTAACTTTTTAATCAAATGGGGGTTTTTCCAAAAGAAGAAAATGAGGGAAAGTTATATCCATTTTCTGAACAGGCAAGTGCAGTTTCTGATGCTTTAAGAAATGAAATTGCCAGACTTGGCATAGAAATAAAAACAGGTTTTTATGTTGCCGATATTTCAAGAAATAAGAAGTCTTTTAAAATTACATCAAAAGATGGAGAAGTTGTAAGAGGAGATAGAGTTATAGTTGCCGGTGGTGGTTGTGCACAGCCAGCTCTAGGCTCTGACGGTTCAGCTTTTGATTTGCTCAAAAACTTAGGACACAGTATGACTAATACTGCACCGGCTTTAGTGCAAATTAAAACAGAACCAAAGGAAGTTAAAAGTTTACAGGGTATAAAATTTACCGGTGGAGTATCACTTATCCACAAAGATAGAGAGATTGCCAGTGAATATGGTGAAGTTTTGTTTACAGATTATGGACTTTCCGGTCCACCTATATTCCAGATTTCCACAAAAGTTGCTTTTAAAAAGAACTTAACTATTGCTTTGGATTTTATGGTTGAGTATTCTCCTAAGGAAATATTTGACATATTGGAAAGCAGAAAAGATGCTTTAGGTCACTTGACTATGGAAAATTATTTTGTAGGTCTTTTAAATAAGCGAATAGGAAATTTAATTGCTAGACGAGCTGGCATTGAAAAATTGTCATTTCCTGTTAGCAAGTTAGATAATCAGCTTTTATGGGCTATGGCATCATATATTAAAGATTATCAAATTCAGGTTACTGGTACAAAAGGCTTTACAAATGCACAGGTTACAGCCGGTGGCATACTTACAGAAGATTTTAATGACAGAACTATGGAATCTTATATTGTAGATGGACTTTATGCCTGTGGCGAAGTTTTAGATATTTATGGCGACTGCGGTGGCTACAACTTACAATGGGCATGGAGTAGTGGTAGACTTGCTGGCAGAAGTGCTGTAGAGAGTTTTAGAAAGGGTTAATATGCTTAAAATTTCAAATGTTAAAATTAAGGCTGATGTAAAAGTTAATAAAGAGATTTTGGCTAAAAAAGTAGGGAAGATATTAAGAGTATCTTGTAATGCTATTAAAGATTTAAGTATTGTAAAAAAATCTATTGATGCAAGAGATAAGGAAAATGTGTTTTATTTATTCTCTTTAAAATTTGATGTTGAAAATGAGGATAAATATTTGAAATTAAAAGATGTTTCTAAGTATAAGGAAGTTTTATACACAATTCCTGAAAATAAATGTATCAATCCTCCTATTGTAGTTGGCTTTGGTCCGGCAGGTATGTTTGCATCACTTTTATTGGCTAGAGCGGGAGCAAATCCTATTGTACTTGAAAGAGGTAAGGCTGTTGAAGAAAGACAGGCTGATATTGATAAGTTCTTTGAAACAGGGGTACTGGATACTGAATCTAATGTTCAATTTGGAGAAGGTGGAGCAGGTACTTTTTCAGACGGAAAATTGACTACTAATACTAAGGATTTTCGTCATAGCTTTATATTAAAAACATTTGTAGAATTTGGGGCACCGGAAGAAATACTTTATGAGGCAAAAGCTCATATTGGTACAGATTATCTTATAAAAGTTGTAAAAAATATAAGGGAAGAAATTATAAGATTAGGTGGTACTGTACTCTTTGATAGCAAAATGACAGAAGTGATTTCTGAAAATGGCACATTAACTGGAGTTAAATATGTCAATAATGGTGTTGAAAAAGAGATAAAAACTAATTCTCTTATTCTAGCTATAGGACATTCAGCAAGAGATACTTTTTATTCTTTAAAGGAACAGAATATAAAAATGGAACAAAAGCCTTTTGCTATGGGTGTGAGAATTGAACATAAACAGGACTTTATTAGTGAAAGTCAGTATGGAAAATTTGCAAAATATTTGCCACCAGCAAGTTATAATTGGTAGCCCATTTGCCTAATGGAAGAAATGTTTACACATTTTGTATGTGCCCAGGTGGTGTTGTAGTAGCAGCATCGTCAGAAAAAGAAAGATTAGCTGTAAATGGTATGAGTTATTTCGCAAGAGATAAGGAAAATGCAAATTCTGCACTTTTGGTATCTATACAACCAGAGGATTTTGGAACTGATGATGTATTAGGTGGCGTAGAGTTACAGAGAAAAATTGAACATAGTGCATATGTAGAGGGTGGAGAAAACTATAATGCTCCGGTTCAGAAAGTAGGAGATTTTCTTAAATCACAAAAGACTTTAGAATTAGGAGATATTAAACCTAGTTATAAACCTGCTGTTACGCCATCAGATTTTAAAAATATATTCCCTGATTATATGTATGAGGCTTTACAGGAGGGTATAAAGACTTTTGATAAGCAAATTAAAGGTTTTGCACAGGATAATGCTATTATGACAGCGGTGGAAAGCCGTTCATCATCTCCTGTTAGAATAGTAAGAAATACAGATTTTAATTCTGTATCTATAAAAGGCTTGTATCCTTGTGGAGAGGGCTGTGGTTATGCCGGAGGAATAATGTCTGCTGCTACAGATGGTTTAAAATGTGGAGAGGCTGTTTTAAAGGGAGAATAGTCTAAAAATATCTTGACAAATTTATGAAAATATATTAAAATAAATCTGTTATGAGCCGGTGTGTCGGAACTGGCAGACGAGGCAGACTCAAAATCTGTTGTAGGTGACTACGTGCGGGTTCGAGTCCCGCCACCGGCATAGCTCAAAAGTCCTTAAATTGTTTTCAATTTAGGGGCTTTTTTTAGAATTGGAGGATTTATGAAAGTAGCAGTTTGTGATGACCAAGAGATATTTTTAAAAGCAGTTTATAATGAAGTCAAAAGTTTATCTTATTTAGAGATTTCTTTATTTGATGATAGCACAAAGTTGGCTGAAGAAATTAAAAATGGCGAATATTACGATTTGTTTATACTTGACATAGAAATGCCAAATTTAGATGGTATGGAGTTAGCTAAAGTTATAAAAGAACATATAAAAAATCCTGTTATTATTTTTTTAACAAGTTATACGGATTATGTTTATAATGCCTTTGAAGTAGAGGCTTTTAGGTTTATACCAAAAGAAAATATGAAAGATAAAATTTTATCCACCATTGAAGAATATGTAAAAGAGTTAAGCCAAGATAAAGATTTCTATGAAATGTCTAATGTTAAAAAAGATAAGATTTTATTGTCAGATATTATGTATATTGATTATAGGGCTAAGTACATAAGCTATCATATGAAAAATGGAGAAGTTAAGAGAGAAAGAAAGCATTTACATACTTTTATGGATAATGTAAAGTCAGAAGATTTTATTTTCATAAATAAAGGTACTATTGTAAATATGAAAATACAAAATATGTTGAGGGGTATAACTTAATGATGAAAATATGCAAAGTTTACCTATAAGCATAAATACAATAAAAAAGGTTAAAAATCAGTTGTTAGAATACTGGAATAATCAAAATGAATAAAAAGAAAGTCCTTGAAAAAATTTATTTCCAAGGACTTTTCTTTTAGAAATTATTTAGTTCTGTCACCATAGTTTAAAGATACATTTTCAAATACATATCTACACTGTAGAGCCTTGATGATAAATTTCAAAGCCGCCAAAGTTAGTAACATTTGTAATTGTACCAGTAAGTGTAATAGGTGTTACACCTTCGCCTGTTAAAGCGTCAACATACTGACTAGAAACATTAGCAGTAAGTGTAGTACCAGTTAAATCAAGAGTAATTCTACATCTATCTCTGAAACCAGCTTGAATATATTGCATATCTCCTATTGGAGTACCAACACCATCTTTATATTCCATAAGCTGGAATTCAATAGTGTTTGTCATAGATTTACTTCTCATATATTGAATACCACAGCCAGTCTGAGTATCTGGGTCATACTTAATTAATAATTCTTCGTACTGACCAGCACTACCAAAACCTTGACCAGCAGTTTTTTCTGGAGTTAAGTCTACAACAGCAGACATATCGCCATAGTCATTAGTTGGCTGAGCGTAAATAGCACGACAGTATCTAGTACCAGTAATAGCACCCTTTACATTAGATGCGTATGTACCAGAACCATAGTTATAGTACCAATCACCAATAAAGTTCCACTTACCCTTTACAGTATTAGGAATACTCTTTTCTAAGAGAGTTCTGTAAGGAGTTGCACCGTCTTCAAGTACAGAATTTAATACATCAGTTGTAATAAAAGGTGGGTGAGTAGGAACACTCTGGAAGTTAGTATTAATATTTGCAGAAGTAACATCATCAGCAGTAATTGGAGTTGTATACATTACAGTAACAGTATCTCCAACTTTACTAAGTTCGCTATCTGGAGCAATTACCATTTTAATATACTTGCCAATATCACCCTCACAAAGAGTGTAAGACTTAGTAGGAGTATCCATCTTAGAGTCAGCAATAGCAATAGCACCATTACCTTCTGCATCGTCGCATCTATACCAAGTAATAAGTGAAGTATCTTTACTTGCTACGCCTAAATCAAGAGCGTAATCTACATTTATAGTGCCGTTGCTAACATTTACAGTAGGTTCTTTAGTAAATGTAGGAGCATCTTCTATTTTTGGTTCAACAGTTACTACAGGTTTTATTCTTAATACCATTAGAGGCTGTTGCTGTAACAATAGCCGTAGTTGGATTAAGAGTGTGATTATTAGCAGTTACTGTACATTTATTTCCGTTTTGTTCAATAGTAACATCACCTTCAGCAGTAAATGTTACATTCTGGTTTGCTCTGGCAGGATAAACAGAGGCTGTAATTGTACCAGCTGCTTCACCAGTTTTTACAGTAATAGCATCATTAGTAACTACTCGCATAGGTTCATTACCTTTGTTTTCATACTGAGTTTTGCAATTTGCAGGGTCCCAATCATCGTTGCCACGAAGAACATTCCAAAGATTATAGGCATCAGCCTGTTCTTCTGTAAGTTCAATAGCACAGCTATCATCTACAATATTTGCTTTTGCTCCAGTAGAGTCAGTTAAATTACGATATTGGAATGTATACTGTCCAGGAAGACTAGGTGTCCACTGGTATGTACCCTTATCAGTTGGAATTTGACAATCTAAAAGAGTAATATCAGCCCAACTTTTGCAAAGGTAAGTAGGTAAAGTACCTTCAGGTTTATTAAGCTGGAATGTACAATCTTTGAAAAGGTATTTTTCACCACCACCAACAATGTGGTTGCTGAGGGAATTAATAGTACAGCCGTCTAATACCTGTATGCCACCCCAACCCATAATAAAGTCGTTAGTACCCTGAATATAGCAATTCTTATAGTATCCACGCTTTACATCGTTTTCAAATGTATCAAGTATTGAAATAAATTGACAATTATCATAGTAGTGCTTATCGCCACCACCAAAATAAGCAAAGGCTTGAGTTTCAAGGTCTGAACGCTTTGTAAGAGCCTGAGATGGGTCTTTTGCGTATGGTACATCTATGTTACAGTAATTATAGATAGATATATTCTTTAATGTAAGACCTGTACAGTTAGAAACAACGGTAGCACTGTTATAATTACCGGATGCACCTTGATTATTACCTCTGTTATCAGCAATAACTACATCGTTAGGGTCATCAGAAAGACCTACAAATGTAAGATAGTCCTTAGTAATAGAAAGACCGTTCTTTGTTTCATCGCCGTTGAGTTTATATACACCAGGCATAATTGAAATTATAGTAGGATTTTCAGCGGTACCAGCCGGAGCTGCTTCATAGGCTGCTTCAATAGTAGCATATGTATTATTAGCAGGGTCATCTTGTGAAAGTGAACCATTTACTGTAATAACATTACTTGTTTCACCCTTATTAAATTCATAGTTGTTATCAAGGGCTTTCTGTAAGATGTGTGTTGAATCTCTGGAATCAACAATACCATCACCGTTTACATCGGCCATTTCAAATAAACAATTTTCAGGAACAATACCAGTTAAACAAATTTGAAGTGCTGCGGAAGAGTCATCAGCTGTTATTTGTCCATCGTTGTTTACATCGCCCAAAGTAGCACCAAAGCTAGGTACAGCCATAGTTGGAACGAGGAGAGAAACTGCAAATGTCATTTTTAATTTCTTTTTCATAATATACAACCTCCTTTTTTTGATAAAATTTAAAGATATTTAATATCCTGTAAATAAGTCTAACATATACCATAAAAAGTGTCAATAAAAAGGGGTAAAATAGAAAAATAGTGTGCAATATATATAAATCATACAATAAAAAGGACATAAACGAGTCAATATTTATTACAAAATTATTAATTGTCAGCACTCACATTAAATGAGTGCTAAAAAAATCTTGACATTTTATAGTGCAGTAACTATAATATTATTATAGTAGAAGATTTTAGAATGATATACTTTTAGGAGATGTTTATAAAATGCAAAAAGGTAATTTATCAATTAACAGCGAAAATATTTTTCCAATTATAAAAAAGTGGCTTTATTCTGATACAGATATTTTTCTTAGAGAACTTGTAAGTAATGGTTGTGATGCTATTGCTAAATATAAGAAATTAGTTTCTATGGGCGAGGCTGAAGAAAGCAATAGTCCATATAAGGTTACTGTTAGACTTGATGAGAAAAACAGCTTAATTGAAATAGAGGATAATGGTATTGGTATGACTGAAGATGAAGTCAAAGAATATATTACTCAGATTGCCTTTTCAGGGGCAACAGACTTCATAAGCAAGTATCAGGACCAGTTTGAAAACGGTAATGATATTATTGGTCACTTTGGTCTTGGTTTTTATTCAGCATTTATGGTTGCTGATAAAGTTGAAATTGATACTTAAGCTACAAGAAAGATGCTAAGGCTGTTAAATGGGTTTGTGACGGCGGTATTGAATATGAAATTGGCGAGGGTAAAAAGCCAACAAGGGGTACAATTATTACACTCCATGTAGGAGAAGAAGGCAAGGAATTTTTAAATTCTTGGAAGTTAAAAGAAATTTTAGCTAAGTATTGTTACTTATGCCTACTGAAATTACTTTGAAGATGTAGAAGAAGTAAAGAAAGCAGAAGAAGAAAGAGCAAAGAAGCTTGCCGGAAATCCAGATACTGCTCCAGTAGAAGAAGCTCCAAAGCCTGTAAACGATACTACTCCACTTTGGCTCAAGAAACCTAGTGAATGTACTGATGAAGAATACATTAGCTTCTATCACAAGGTATTTACTGACTTTAATGACCCACTTTTCTGGATTCATTTAAGTATGGATTACCCATTTAGATTAAAGGGTATTTTATACTTCCCTAAGTTAAAGCATGAGCTTGATTCAGTAGAAGGTCAGGTTAAGTTGTATAACAATCAGGTATTTATTGCCGATAATCTCAAGGAAGTTATTCCTGAATTCTTACTTTTATTAAAGGGTACTATTGACTGTCCGGACTTACCTCTTAATGTAAGCCGTAGTTTCTTACAGAATGACGGTTATGTTACAAAGATGAGTAAGTATATTACAAAGAAGGTAGCTGACAAGCTTAATTCAATGTTTAAGAAAGACAGAAAACAGTATGAAAGTTTCTGGAATGATATTAGCCCATTTATTAAGTATGGTTGTATGAGAGAACACGATTTCTATGACAAGGTAAAGGATAGCCTCTTATTTGTAAATACTGATGGAGAATATGAAACTCTTGATGAATACAAGGCTAAGGCTAAGGATAGTTCAAAGGTATTCTATGTAAATGATAAACAGCAACAGGCACAGTATATTAAGTTGTTTAAGGATAATGGTGTTGAGGCTGTTGTACTTGATACAAGACTTGATGTACCTTATGTAGGTTTCTTAGAGGCTAATTGTGGTGGTACTAAGTTTGCTAGAATAGATTCAGATGTATCTGAAATTTTAAAGGGCGAGGAAAGTGTAAAGCTTGATACAACTGCTCTTGAAGAACTTTCAAGGCTAATCTTGAAAATGATAATATAAAGATAAAAGTTGAAGCGTTAAAGAGCGAAGATGTTTCTGGTATGATTGAGCTTGATGAACAAGCAAGAAGAATGCAGGAAATGAGCAAAATGTATGGTATGGAAAATAGTTTGATAGCACAAAGGATGAAACACTTGTGCTTAATTCAAACAACAAAGTTGTTCAGCTTTTATTGGATTTAAAGAATGATAGTAATAAAGGCGAGGAAACAAAGATGCTTTGTAAGCAGATTTATGATCTTGCTATAATGAGTCACAAGCCATTATCAATGGAGGCAATGACAGATTTTGTAGCTAGAAGTAACAAAATTATGGAACTTTTAGCAGAAAGCAAATAATTTAGAAATTAGTATATGTTGAAAGACAGCTTTTTTCGTGGTATAATGGCTTGAATATTAAATGAGGTGTTTGTGTATGGATAACAACAGTAGATTTATGCCAATACTGTTAATAGACGGTGTTGTGCCATTTCCAAATAGTAAATATACCTTTAGTGTTGAGCAAGAATCCCTCATAGAGGGAGTAAAAGCTGCCTTAGGTATGGATAATAAAATACTTATTGCCAATGCTAAAAAATTTGACGAGGGCATTGTTGAAGGCAATATATATAGAATAGGTGTAGTAGGTAAAATTGAGGGTGCTATGCGTATCCTTGATGGTGTGTTGAAGATTACTGTTTCTACAAGTGAAAGAGGCTTTATAAACAGTATTCAGAGACATTCTGATTTTACATTATGTCAGGTGGACTCTATTACTGAAATAAATAGTGATGTTGAAAGAGCTGATGTGTCTAAGGATATATTAATGGATTTATTTAATAACTTTAGAGCAGAAATACCTGTTCAGCCTTTGACTTCAAAGTTAGTAAAAGAGGCTGAAGATGTTGGTCAGCTTTGTGATGTTTTAGGTGATAAGGTCGTTAGAGCCTTTGATGACAAGCGTAAAATATTAGAAGAAACTGATATTTACGAAAGAACAGTAGTTACTATTGCCTTTATGGAAAAGGAAATAGAAAGAGCTAATGTAAAGAACGAAATAATGAACAGAGCTAGAGCCAATATGGAAGAAGCTCAGAAAGAATACTTCCTTAGAGAAGAATTAAAGGCTATTAATGAAGAGTTAGGCGATAAAAGTGGCGTAGGCGAAGAAATTAATGGCTACAGAGAAAAAATGAAAAAGCTCAATATGCCACAGTACGCTGTTGACAAACTTGAAAAGGAATTTGAAAGACTTAAAAGAAGTCAGCAGGGTGCACAGGAAGGTTCTGTTATTAGGGACTATATTGACAATGTGTTATCACTTCCTTGGGGTATTTACTCAAAGGAAAGCAAAGATTTAAAGAAAGCTGAAAGAATACTTAATAAAGACCATTATGGACTTGAAAAGGTTAAGGAAAGAATTGTAGAATTTCTTGCTGTAAAGGCAGCAACAGACAATATCAATGCTCCTATCCTTTGCCTTGTAGGACCTCCTGGTGTAGGTAAAACTTCTATTGCAAAGTCAATGGCTAGAGCATTAGGCAGAGAGTATGTAAGAATGAGTTTAGGTGGTATAAGTGATGAGGCCGAAATCAGAGGTCATAGAAGAACTTATTTAGGTGCAATGCCTGGTAGAATTATAGCTGCTATGCGTCAGGCTGGTGCATCAAATCCACTTATTCTTTTAGATGAAATAGATAAAATTGGTAAGGATTATAAGGGCGACCCTGCTGCTGCATTCCTTGAAGTATTAGATGCAGAGCAGAATGTAAACTTTAGAGATAATTATCTTGAAATGCCTTATGATTTAAGCAAGGTTCTCTTTATTTGTACAGCTAATAGCCTTGATACAATTCCTGGTCCACTTAGAGATAGATTGGAAATTGTTGAACTTTCTAGCTATACAGCAGAAGAAAAACAGCATATTGCAGAGGAATTCCTTATTCCAAAGCAGTTAAAAGCAAATGGTCTTACAAAATCTCAGCTTAGATTTAAGAAAGATGCTGTAGCTGATATGATTGAGAGTTATACTCGTGAGGCTGGTGTAAGAAGTTTAGAGAGATTAGTTGGTGCTGTATGCCGAAAGGTAGTAAAGGAAAGAATACATTCAACTAAACTTGTGACAATTACTAAGAAGAATATTACAGATTATCTCGGTAGAAGAAGATTTAAACCAGAAACTATAAATGCTAAGGATGAAGTTGGTATTTGTAGAGGACTTGCTTGGACAAGTGTAGGTGGTTGTACTCTTAGTGTAGAAGTTAATATTCTCAAAGGTAAGGGTAACTTCAAGATTACCGGTAATGTCGGTAAGGTTATGGAAGAAAGTTATAATGCTGCTTTAAGTTATATTAGAGCAAATGCAGAAGAACTTGGTGTGGATATAGATTTTGAACATACTGATGTCCATATTCATATTCCAGAGGGTGCGACTCCAAAAGATGGTCCATCAGCTGGTATAACAATGGCAACTGCTATGGTTTCTGCTATGAAGAATGTGCCTGTGCGTTCTGATATTGCTATGACAGGCGAAATAAGTATTAGAGGCAAGGTAATGCCTATTGGTGGTTTAAAGGAAAAGGTTCTTGCAGCAAAGAGAGCAGGCGTAAAGAAGATTATTATTCCTGTAGAAAATGCTCCTGACCTTGAAGAAATTCCAGAGTACGGTAAGGAAAATATTGAGTTTGTTCTTGCAGAACAGATGAATGATGTTTTAAGTAATAGCTTAGTTTAATATTTAGAACAAATTAACGAATTTAGTTTGTGGATTGATGTGTCAATCCGTCGGATTTGTCTTTCCGATTAACTATTAAAAAGGTGCGAATTCCTGTGTGGGTTCGCACCTTTTTTTTGTGCTATAAAACAATTAGGTGTGTTAATTTGACATAATTCGACAAATTATATCAATCTATTAATATGTTTTATAATATTACATATATTGACAATAAATAATAAATAGAGTTATAATAAATTATAGATTATGAAAATCTGTTAACTTTTGATAGTGCATAAAACCTATTGGATAGACAGAATAATAATTGTTTTAAATAAAAGGATAAGTTTAACAATAAGATTATATGAGTTTTATTTTTTATAAGAAGTATTTTTTAACATAGACAAAAAAGTGTAATTTGGTATTGAGTTTAAATGGGTTATTATATGTACGGATAATGATTAGTTCAGAGTGAAATGTAAATTATTGTGTAAAGCAATAAAAGCTATACACAAAAATATTAATTAGTTCAAAGTGAAAAATAACTTATAAAATTTTTTTATAGAAGTATTCTAGTATATCAGTAATATAGACCTAATTATTGTACATAAAGAGTGATATATTTGAATTAGATATAAGTTAAATAGGATAATTTAAGTTATTTATACAAAAAATAAGCCGTTGCTTGATATGCAACGACCTACTTTTCCAATATGGACAAATTATTATTTTTAGATATGTAATAAATTTACATTCCAAAATTAAAATATAGCTATTTTGACTTTGGACAAATTCATAATCACCTAGAAGTATGATAACATATTCTAAAAAATTTTTCAAATAAAATTTACATAAAAGATTAATGTAAAAATGTAGTTAAGGTACGGATGTATAAAACATTTTTTAAATATGTAATAAAGGGTTGACAAATTAAAATGTTGGTGCTATTATATAATCATAAAATAAAAAAACGGAGGTGATAAAATGAAATTTCAATTAACTTTTTCATTAGACAAAGCTGAAATCCCAACAAAGGATTACAGAAGAATTTTTGCCAGTATTATTAAAAACGCTCTATCCAGATATATGGACGGTCAGCTTTTTGAAAAGTTTTATAAAGATACAAAGCAAAAGGACTTTACTTGGAGTGTAATATTTAATAAGCCTGATTTTTCAGGAGAGGGTATTAAACTTGGAAAAATGAAATAAAAATGATTTTTTCTACATATGACAGAGAAAATACAGGCTATTTTATGTATTCGGCTTTTTTAAAATTATTAAACAAGAGTCTGCCTTTGAATAATGACAATGCTATACATCTATTATCAATAAAACAATTTAATCAAAGGATTATTGATAAAAACAGTTGTATATTCAAAACTGTTACAGGTGCTCCAATAGTTGTCAGAGAGCATAACAGGGAAAATAATACAGACAAATATTATACTTCTTTCAATGATGAATTTGATTTTGAATTGACAGACGGTCTTAAAAGACAGGCTATCTTGGCAGGTTTCAGTCAAAGTGATATTAATGAAATAAGTGCAAAGGCAATCAACTGTAATAAAAATGTTGTATATAATTATGGGGCTTATATTGATGCTAATACTGGTTTCATAGAAATTAGTGCTAAACCTTATATACTTCAATATTTTTTATCAAGCAGGTATTTTGGCTCATCGTTCTATTGGTTTTGGAATGATTGATTTAATTGCACAGAAAAATATATAGAAGGGAGAGGAGGTTTTTTATGTATGAAAAAAATGGTGCTGAATATAGTACAAGAACGGAATGTATTGATTGGCGATATTCAGCAGCTATATTAGGTCTTGTTAAATTTTATGAGTATGCTCAAATAAAGGGTTTTGACTTAAAATTTGATTATGATGAAGATTATATTTACTACAATATTGAAGATATAACAGAAGAATTATTTTTAGATTTTGCAGAAAATGCATTTAAAAAGGATATGCACCATGTTTTTGTAGAAAATGCAATAATAGATAAAGATGAGTTTACAGAAGATGAACTTAAAATCATTAATAAAAGACTTTAGGAAATACGACATTAAAGAAATATTTCTCAAAAAATAAATTTAATGGTGAAAATAAATCTGAAATACTGGACCTTATAAATGCAAACAGACAAGAAACAGTAAGGGAAAATTTTAAAAATAAGCAAAATCTGTATAAAAATTATAATAATACAAATTCTCTTTTTAGTGATGAAAAGAAAAGTTGCAGAGTTTTAGGTTATTGTGTGGATATGCCTAAAAAGGGTAAATCTCTTGGTTATAATTTCGATGCTTCTACATTTGTTGCAGAAGATGATACCATATTAGATTTTACTCCATTTGGTTTTGTAATGGGTAGTGATGCAGTATTTATAAATAATAATTCAAGTATTAAAACTCTTGAAACTATGAATCATAAACTTGCTATGGTATTAGACAAAAAAGAAAAGGAAAGTTATAATAACCGTGCTTTAAGTGCGAAAACTGTATTATTTAATATGATAGTTGAAAGTAGTGATTATATTGACTACGATGTTGAAGTAATTATAAAAAAGGGAAAACGATTACTTTGAAACATTATATATAAGAGATGAGAGTATAAAAGTTTTTCAATGCATAAAGAGAAATATAAAAGATTTTTCTTGTTTTGCAAGAAAATACAAAGTAAATGATAATTATTATATAGATATTCAAGATAAGGTTATAGATGCTGTTTTAAATATGGCAAATGTTACTGATATTATACAAATTTTATTAAAAGACGATATTGCAAATGATTCTTCAAAATATAGTTTTTTAATAGACAAGTTGATAAAGGTTAATATAATGATAACAACAGGAGGGATGGATGATATGTATAAAGAAAAGGAAAAGTTTGTTGATGCAGCAAAGAATTGCGCTTTTCGTATTAAAAAAAATAGTTTAATGAGCGGTAATAATTCAAGTAAGTTAAGGTCTTACAGAGCAAAACTTACAAGTGCTTTAATTTTTAGGGATCGTAAGAGATATTATAATGTATTAATGCGAATGGCTAATTACTTAGATATAGATTTGGATTTTGCTTATAATCTTTTTGTAGATTTTGAGAAAAATGAAGATATAGCCTATGCTTTTGTAAGTTGGCTTAATTCTGGTGATGATGAAAAAATAAAGAAACAGAAGGTAAAAATGAGGAGGCGTAATTATGAGTAAAAATTCTTTAACTTTAACTGTTGTAGCCAATATGACATCAAATTATTCAGAAACTTAGGAAATATTGCAAGTGTTCAAAAAGTGTTTAAAAAGGGTAAAATTTATTCTATGAGAAGTAGAGAAAGCCTTAAAAATGCTATTATGGTTCAGTCTGGTATGTATGATGATTTACAAACACAGGTTGATGGTGCTGCTCAGAAACTTGTTAACGACGAAGTTACAGCAACAACAACAAGAGCTTTAGAGGGTGGATATTTAAGTACAAAGGGAACTACATATGTACGAAAAAGTTCTTTTTACTTAACAGATGCTATTTCTTGTGATGAATTTATAAATGAACCTCGTTTCCATAACAATTTATATTTAGCAACTAATAGAGCGAAAGCCCTTGGCATAAGTGTTCAAGAGGGAACAGGTAAGAATAATGAAGTAGGTCTTATGCTGTATCAGTATGAATATGACAAGTCTTTAAAGGCTTATAGTATGACTATTGACCTTACTATGATTGGCAAAGACAGTAATTTTGATACAGAAGAAGCATCAAATGAGGAGAAAGCTGAAAGAGTTATTTCATTAATTAATGCTGTTGAAAATCTTTCACTTGTTGTAAAAGGAAATTTAGATAATGCTGAGCCATTATTTGTTGTAGGTGGTTTAAGTGAAAGAAAGACACATTATTTTGAAAATGTAGTTAATGTAAAGGCAAACAACCTTATTATTTCTGACGATTTAAAAGATAAAATTAATAAAGGCTTTAGAGTAGGGCTTTTAAGAGGTATGACATTTGAAAATGAGGCTGAAATTGTAGAAAAGTTAAGACCAATAAGCGTTTCAGAGTTCTTTGATGATTTAAGAAATGATGTTAAGGCTTACTATGGTTGTTAGTTTTATAATTAACAGGAAGTAGGTGAGAAAATGAAATGCTTGAGGATTAAATTGACTCAGTCCAGTGCCAATTACAGAAGAGAAGAAACTGTTACTAATAAAATGACTTATCCATTACCTCCTTTTTCTACAGTTATAGGTGCTTTACATAATGCTTGTGGCTATACAGAAACACGTCCTATGGATGTCAGTATTCAAGGAAGATTTGAGTCTATGGGAAAGAAAGCCTATACAGATTATTGTTTCCTAAACTCTACTATGGATGATAGAGGTATTTTGGTAAAAATGTATGACAGTGAAAAATTATCAAAGGCCTATACTAGAGTTGCAAGTGCAAAGAAAACACAAGGAAATAGTTTTGAAAAAGGCATAACTATTAAGGTTGAAAATGAGGAACTTTTAGAAGAATATAGAAGTTTAAAAAACTTAAATGATGAAATTAGTGTTTTTAAGAAGAATAGACTTAAAGCTGTTCAAGATAAGTTGAAAAAAAGTAAGGCTAAATATACAGATTTGAAGAAAAAATCAGAAAAAGGTTCTGATGAATATAATTATGCATTACGTCGTGAAAATAGAATTAAGAGTCTTGAAAAAGAACTAAATAAAAGAGTTAAAGATTATGAACTTAATAACTATACATTACCATTTTCTAAGTTTAGGTCTTTGACTACATCTCTAAAATTTTATGAAATTTTGTATGGTATTGAGCTTATTATACATATTAGTGCTGATGAAGATACATTGAACGATATTTATAATAATGTATATAATATCAAGTCCATAGGTAGAAGTGAGGATTTCGTAAATGTAACTGATGCAGAGTTTGTTGAATTGTATGATGAACTTCCAGAAAGGCAAGTAAAAAGTGAATATTCGGCATATTTGAACCTAGATGCTATAAGAAATCGAATTATACGCACAAGATTAAATGACTGTTATTCTGTTTTAGGTACAAAATATACATTAAATAAATTATATACAATAGAAAATGGTAGAAGAATTTTTGAAAAGAAAAAAGTTCTTTATACTTCACAATATCGTATTAAGAAATGTAGCAAAGAATACAAAGTTTACTATGATGGCGAGTATATTGTTAATTTGATTTGAGGGGTGTAATTATGGATTTGAATAAATATTTAGCAAAGAAAAATAAAACAAAAAATGAAATAAAAGTTAAAACAATAGCTCAACACATTAATGACCTTCAGCATTGTCTGGAGGTCTTAGTAAACTTGGGGTATGTAGAAACAGAGCATTTGAGAAAACTTATTTATATAGCTTGTAAATATCACGATTATGGAAAAGTAAATCCAGAATTTCAAAAAAGAATACAAAGTGAGAAGAAAATAAATTTTCAGGATTCAAAAGAGGTAGCACATAATATCCTATCACTTTTTTTATAAACAGTGAAGAGTTTGAAGATTTTAATGATTACTTAAAAGTCTTTTTTGCAGTAGCATATCACCATAATTATTGTGATGTTGCAAAAACATTTGAGGATAAATTTGATTTATGTGAAAAACTTCTTGAAGATTTTAATACTTATTATGTTGATGATGACTGTTTTGATGATATAAAAGACTTAAAGGAAGAAAGAGAAAGTATTTTGCTTAAAGGTTTTCTTCATAAATGTGATTATTGTGCAAGTGATGAATGTGAAGTTGAATTTAAGAATGATTTCTTAGACAATAGTTTGGAAGATTTAAAAAACAGTTGGCGTGTCAAAAATCCAAGTGCAGATTGGAAAGAAATGCAAAATTATTGTTATGAAAATTCCGATGAAAACATTATAGTTGTAGCACAAACAGGTATGGGAAAAACAGAGGGTGGACTTAGATGGATTGGA
>ENA-OQHP01000158-OQHP01000158.1-human-gut-metagenome-genome-assembly--contig:-NODE-158-length-22151-cov-1.783373_pt1 | contig 22151 bp, 33 predicted proteins | sample MGYA00242563_ERZ504717 | MGnify/ENA primary metagenome ERZ504717 (study PRJEB26092, sample SAMD00036212) | human gut metagenome | host: Homo sapiens | study: EMG produced TPA metagenomics assembly of... | reverse complement strand
TTTTTCGCAGACCTTTAAAATGAAGACTTTTGAAGACTTTATTTTCTATTTCAAGCGGGAATAGAAAAATTTTAAAGTGACTAAATGACGTTTGTTTTAATTATTTATTCCCTTTTTGCGGATAAAATATCTTTGTTGGTTTCTTCTGTCTTTTCTTGCGTAACATCCTATTTCTTCTTGATTTTTCTAAACTCATTCTCCTTCGCAGGTACATACAAGGATAAACCCTGAGGGTTGAATTTTCTTTCCTGGAGAAGAAAAAATGAACAAAATGACAGATGCATTTCTATGGAGAAATATTGTGGGAACTCTAGGGTTTATCTATATATTCGAATTTAAACAGGATGGAGCAGTCCGAAAATGCCTGGTGTCAGATAAAGAAAAAGGCCGGATTCTCAAAATTGGGACCGGCCTTTTAGTTTTAGGTATATAGGAACTAATACCTTTGGTAAAATATGATTATTTCAGCATTTTCTGAGCTTGTTTCAGCATCTTTTCTGCTTGTTTTACTGCATCTTTCAGTTCCTTGCTTTCTGCACCGTTAGCTTTCTTCTGAGTCTTTTCCAGCTGATCAGAAAGTTGTTTTACACGTGCTTCAGCTTCTTCTTTTGATACTTCAGCTTTCTTTGATTTTGCCAACCATTCTTTCATACCCTGTGCTTTGAGTGAAAGGGTAGCAGTTTCAGCAGCCAGTTCGGCAGCGGCTTCATCTTCCGGAGTAGCAAATGCATGGTGGAAGCCTTTCACGTCGTTCCAGTGTCCGCGAGTAAAGTCGGGGAAGGCTACAGCTGCACATCCGTTGTCCATAGAGATAGCTCCAGTTCGGCCAATGCACACCATTCAGCCAAGTCGTATACGTCCATATCCAATGGCAGACCGTTCTGCAGACAGTATACCATACGGCTGTCCATGATGAAGTCCATACCACCGTGTCCACCTACTTCTTTTGCCATTTCACCGTATTTCTTCAAGATAGGATGCTGGTATTTGTTGACCAGTGCTTCCATTTCTTTTTCCGGAAGGAATGAGTGAGAACTCAGGTTGTCTACTTCGGCTGTACGCCAGAAGCTTTCATCTGAGCAGCGTCTACGGCATAGCCTTCTACCGGATATTTATTAGCGAATCCTTTTGTTCCTGTCAGCTGATACAGACGGTTGTAAGGCTGAGGATTCATTACGTTGTGCTGGATTTCGATTACTTTACCGTTTTCTGTACGGATAAGTGTAGTAGTGTGGTCACCGTTACGGAATTCATCGCAAGGTTCGCCGGTTGCTTTTTCTACCAATGCTTTTCCGTGTACCGATTTTGTATCCATTGCTACCAGGGTAGCCATGCGGTCACCACGGTGAATATTCAATGCCTGAGCTACAGGGCCAAGGCCGTGAGTAGCGTATACGTCGCCACGGTTTTCCTTGTTGTAACGCAAGCGCCATCCCAGTTTGTCTTCTTTTCCGTTTTTCCAGTAGTAAGGCCAGAAATCATCCAAGTTGTGGATGTAAGCTCCTTGTGCGCGGAGTACTTCTCCGAATACTCCCTGCTGTGCCATGTTCAGGGTGTTCATTTCGAACCAGTCATAGCAGCAGTTTTCCAGAATCATGCAGTGCTTGCGAGTAGTTTCAGACAGGTTGATAAGTTCCCAGCACTGTTCCAGGTTCATGGCAGACGGCACTTCGATGGCTACGTTCTTTCCATGCTCCATGGCATACTTGGCAATCGGGAAGTGGTGATCCCAGTCGGCTGCAATGTATACCAGGTCAATGTCTTCGCGTTCGCAGAGCGCTTTATATCCTTCTGCACCTGAATACACAGCTGCTTCAGGAAGACAAGCTTTCTGCAGGTATTTCTGGCATTTTTCTGCACGTTCTTTTTCATAGTCACACAAAGCTACGATTTTAGTTCCGGCAATGTGAGTAAAACGTTCCACTGCTCCCGGACCACGCATTCCCAGTCCTACGAAACCTACGCGTACAACGTTCATTTTAGGTACAGTCAGACCGATGACAGACTCCTGTCCGGCTGGACGTTCCGGGGATTTTATTACGATGGTACCTTTATTCCATTCCCACTGAGTGGAAGGTGAAAGGCTTTGAGCAAGCAATTGCGCAGGTGTACAAGTTAAGGTTAAAACGGTGCAAGCACCAACAATCATTTTTCCAAAATGTTTCATAGCTTTAGTTGTTTTTAAAGTTGAATTTTAATTGGTGGCAAAGATATAAAAAACATCAATATCCAAATGTTTTTTCTAAAAAACGCGTAGATATTAAAAAAGAATAAGAATTGGAATCTTTAAATGAAATAAAATAAGGTATATCAAGATATATTCTTAAATAAATAGATGTTGGGATGGGAAAGAACAATAGGATGAAAAGACTTAGATTCAGAAGTTTTACAGAGATGAATCTGCCTAATTTATGCGTTGTATATGAAATATGAAGATGATAAACTGACAACAAAAATGCGGAGTTTCTTACGAATAATAATTTATTTGAAAAAAAGTGTCATTTTATTTGCGTGTTACAAAAAACCCTTTACCTTTGCATCTGTAAACAAAAAACGAGAGAAGACAGATATGATTACACTGAATACATTGGTAAACCTGGCAGTCCTGCATATTATTCGCGTCGTGGTCGTGGCACCAAGAGGTGAGAAGGTTTCGTGTATGTAATCATGCAGTTGTGATAATATGGAAAGCCTTTCTCACCAGACGATGAGAGAGGCTTTTTAATTAAAGAGTGAGGAAAATGAAACATCAGTTACGTAGTTCGATGAGCACGGAAGGTCGCCGCATGGCAGGTGCCAGAGCATTGTGGGTGGCCAATGGAATGAAAAAGGAAATGATGGGAAAACCGATTATCGCATCGTGAATTCTTTTACACAATTTGTACCGGGGCATACTCACCTGCATGAAATCGGTCAGCAGGTCAAGGCAGAAATTGAGAAGCTGGGATGCTTTGCGGCAGAATTTAATACCATTGCCATCGACGACGGATCGCAATGGGGCATGATGGGATGTTGTATTCTTTGCCTTCGCGCGACATCATCGCCGACAGTATAGAATATATGGTGAATGCACACAAGGCGGATGCGATGGTATGTATCTCCAACTGTGACAAGATTACCCCGGGGATGCTGATGGCGTCCATGCGTCTGAATATTCCGACTGTGTTTGTGTCTGGCGGGCCGATGGAGGCCGGAGAGTGGGGCGGACAGCATCTGGATTTGATTGATGCCATGATTAAGTCGGCCGATTCGACGGTGAGCGATGAAGACGTAGCTGAAATTGAACGTCATGCTTGCCCGGGATGCGGAAGCTGCTCGGGTATGTTTACTGCCAACTCTATGAACTGCCTGAATGAGGCTATCGGTCTGGCACTTCCGGGAAATGGTACCATCTTGGCAACTCATGCCAACCGTAAGCAGTTGTTTAAGGATGCAGCCGCATTGATTGTAAAGAATGCTTATAAATATTATGAGGAAGGAGACGACAGTGTGCTGCCACGCAGTATCGCCACTCGTCAGGCTTTCCTGAACGCCATGACGCTCGACATTGCCATGGGTGGTTCTACCAATACAGTGCTTCACCTGCTGGCCGTGGCTTACGAAGCGGAGGTGGATTTCAAGATGGACGACATTGATATGTTGTCACGCCGGGTTCCATGTCTTTGCAAGGTGGCTCCCAATACACAGAAGTACCATATTCAGGATGTGAACCGTGCCGGAGGTATCCTGAACATTCTGGCGAGCTGGCCAAAGGAGGACTGCTGGATACTACGGTTCGCCGTGTAGACGGTACGACGCTGGCAGAAGCTATTGCAAAATATGCTGTTTGTGTACCGGAAGTCGATGCAGAAGCACAGCGCATTTATTCAAGTGCACCGGGCGGTAAGTTCTGTATTCAGTTAGGCGCACAGAATGCTACTTATAAGGAACTGGATACCGACCGTGCCAACGGATGCATCCGCGACTTGCAGCATGCGTACAGCAGGATGGTGGCTTGGCTGTATTGAAAGGAAACATCGCACAGGATGGCTGTGTGGTAAAAACAGCCGGAGTGGATGAAAGCATCTGGAAGTTCTCCGGACCGGCCAAGGTATTTGATTCGCAGGAAGCTGCCTGTGAGGGAATCTTGGGAGGTAAGGTTGTGAGCGGCGATGTAGTAGTCATTACTCATGAAGGTCCGAAAGGTGGTCCGGGCATGCAGGAGATGCTGTATCCTACCTCTTATATTAAATCCAAACATTTGGGTAAAGAATGTGCGCTGATTACCGACGGACGTTTCAGTGGAGGAACTTCCGGACTGAGTATCGGACATATTTCTCCGGAAGCAGCTGCCGGAGGTAACATCGGTAAGATTGTAGATGGTGACATCATTGAAATAGATATTCCTAACCGCTCTATCAATGTGAAGCTCTCGGATGAAGAACTGGCTCAGCGCCCGATGACACCGGTGACACGCGACCGGAAAGTTTCGAAGGCACTGAAGCATACGCCAGCATGGTGAGCTCAGCAGATAAAGGTGGAGTGAGAATCGTAGAATAAAGAGAGGCTTATGAGTAAAGAAAAAATATCAGGTTCGGAAGCATTGATGCGCTCTTTGGAGCATGAAGGTGTGAAGACGCTTTTCGGCTATCCGGGAGGGGCTATCATGCCGGTATTTGATGCGTTGTATGACCATCGCGACAGATTGAATCACATTCTGGTTCGTCATGAACAAGGGGCTGCACATGCGGCTCAAGGTTTTGCCCGTGTATCGGGAGAAGTGGGTGTTTGCCTGGTGACAAGTGGTCCGGGGGCTACTAATACCATTACAGGAATAGCCGATGCCATGATTGACAGTACACCGATTGTGGTGATTGCCGGTCAGGTGGGAGCCGGATTGCTGGGTACGGATGCTTTCAGGAAGTTGACTTGGTGGGCGTGACGCAGCCGATTTCCAAATGGAGCTACCAGATTCGCCGTGCGGAGGATGTGGCTTGGGCTGTGGCTCGTGCGTTCTATATTGCACGTAGCGGACGTCCGGGACCGGTGGTGCTCGATTTTGCCAAGAATGCACAGGTGGACATGACGGATTATGAGCCGGTAAACGTTGATTTCATTCGCAGTTATGATCCGGATCCTGAAACTGATTCTACGGCAGTGGCTGAGGCGGTTGCCTTAATCAATGCGGCCAAACGTCCGTTGGTGCTGGTTGGCCAGGGAGTAGAATTAGGTAATGCCCAGAAAGAGTTGCTGAACTTTGTAGAAAAGGCAGACATCCCGTGTGGATGTACCTTGCTGGGTTTGTCGGCTTTGCCAAGCAATCACCGCCTGAATAAAGGTATGCTGGGTATGCACGGTAATTTAGGCCCGAATGTGAAGACCAACGAATGTGATGTGCTGATTGCCGTAGGTATGCGTTTCGATGACCGTGTGACGGGAAAATTGGAAACCTACGCCAAACAGGCCAAAATAATTCATTTAGATGTGGACCCTTCGGAAATCGGAAAGAATGTGGCGGTAGATGTACCGGTGCTCGGAAACTGCAAACGCACTTTGTCTTTACTTACTGAACTGATTCAGCCGCAGAAACACGAGGAATGGATTGCAAGCTTCAAACCATACGAGGAGAAGGAATTCAATCAGGTAATCGAAAAAGAAGTATTTCCGAAAGAAGGCCCCATTAATATGGGTGAAGTGGTGAATGCAGTCAGCGAAGCTACCCATAATGAAGCGATTCTGGTGACCGATGTAGGTCAGAACCAGATGATGGCTTGCCGTTACTTCAAATTCACGAAACCTCGCAGTATCGTTACTTCTGGTGGTATGGGAACCATGGGTTTCTGTCTTCCGGCTGCCATTGGTGCGACATTCGGTCGTCCGGACCGTACGGTGTGTGCCTTTATGGGTGATGGAGGTTTGCAGATGACCATGCAGGAACTGGGCACGGTGATGGAACAGAAGTCTCCGGTCAAGATTATATTGATGAACAACAATTACTTGGGTAATGTACGTCAGTGGCAGGCTATGTTCTTCAATCGTCGCTACTCCTTTACTCCGATGATGAATCCGGATTACATGCAGATTGCTTCGGCTTATGGAATTGCTTCACGAAGAGTGATGAGCCGTGAGGAACTGAACGACGGCATTCAGGAAATGTTGTCGACCGACGGTCCTTTCCTGTTGGAGGTTTGTGTGGTAGAAGAAGGAAACGTGTTGCCGATAACTCCTCCGGGAAGTTCGGTCAACTATATGTTAATGGAATGTTGAGAGGAGAAGGAGGTGAATTATGAATAGCAACAAGACTTATATACAATCATCGTTCATTCGGAAAACATTGCCGGTATATTGAATCAGATTACGGCTGTGTTTACCCGTCGTCAGATAAACATTGAAGTCTGAATGTGTCGGCTTCTTCCATAAAGGGAGTGCATAAATACACCATTACTTGCTGGACTACTCCAGATGTAATTGATAAGGTGGTGACACAAATCGAGAAGAAGATAGACGTGATTCAGGCGCATTATTTCACGGATAAGGAGATTTTCCAGCGTGAAGTAGCCATGTACAAGGTTGCTACTCCGGAGTTTCAGGCCAATCCGGAAGCTTCGAAGGTGATTCGTCGTTACAGTGCTCATATCGTAGAGGTGAATCCTACTTTTTCAATCGTGGAATGGTGGGAATGAGCGATGACATCACGTCGTTGTATCAGGAGCTGAAACAGCTGAACTGTGTGTTGCAGTTTGTACGCTCCGGGCGTATTGCCGTTTCGACAAGTTGCTTTGAACGGGTGAATGAGTACCTGGCACACCGCGAAGAACGGTATCAGAATCAAAGGATTGAGATATGACAGAGGACAGTAAGTTGGAACTTACCGGTTTGTAGCCGAACCGTTTCATGTGGATTTTATGGAACGGCTGACTATGGGCGTATTGGGCAACCATTTGCTGAACTGCGCCGGGTTTCATGCAGCCGACAGAGGATTTGGTATTGCCACGCTGAATGAGAATCATTACACGTGGGTACTTTCCCGACTGGCAATAGAACTGGAGGATATGCCTCGCGCATACGAAAGTTTCTCCATACAGACGTGGGTGGAAAATGTGTACCGTCTGTTTACGGACCGAAATTTGCCATCCTGGATAAAGACGGAAAAGCCATCGGTTATGCCGTTCGATATGGGCCATGATCAGTATGGAAACCCGCAAGCCGGCCGATTTGCTGACATTGCACGGCGGGGCGATAGTTGACTATGTATGCGTGAAGGACTGTCCGATTGACAAACCCGGACGCATCAAGGTGAGTCATCCGGAGCTGGTGGGCGAATGTCAGGTGAAATACAGTGACATTGACTTGAACGGCCACGTGAACAGCATCAAGTACATCGAGCATATTCTGGATTTGTTCCCTATGGAAATGTTCCGTGAAAAGCGTATCCGTCGGTTTGAGATGGCCTATGTGGCCGAAAGCTATTACGGAGATACCTTGAGTTTCTATCGGGAACAGACGGGCGAAAACGAATACGATGTAGAGGTGAAGAAAAACGGCTCGGAGGTCGTAGTCCGGAGTAAAGTGATTTTTAGAGATTAACATTATACTAACAACTAGCAGCTTCAGGCTGCGTAAAAAGATTGTAAGAAAATTATGCACAAATGAATTTTGGCGGAGTTATTGAAAATGTAATGACCCGCGAAGAGTTTCCATTGGAAAAAGCACGTGAAGTATTGAAAGACGAAACCATTGCTGTTATCGGTTACGGTGTACAGGGACCGGGCCAGTCTTTGAACCTGCGTGACAACGGTTTCAACGTCATTGTCGGACAGCGTCAGGGTAAGACCTACGACAAAGCTGTGGCTGACGGATGGGTACCGGGAGAAACTTTGTTCAGCATTGAAGAAGCTTGCCAGAAAGCTACTATAATTATGTGTTTGTTGTCGGATGCAGCTGTGATTTCTGTATGGCCTACTATCAAACCTTGTCTGACTGCAGGAAAAGCACTGTATTTCTCTCATGGTTTCGCCATCACTTGGAATGACCGTACAGGCGTAGTTCCTCCGACAGATGTAGATGTAATCATGGTGGCTCCGAAGGGTTCAGGTACTTCTTTGCGTACCATGTTCCTGGAAGGCCGTGGCTTGAACTCTTCTTATGCTATCTACCAGGATGCTACGGGTAAGGCATACGAACGTACCATCGCATTGGGTATCGGTATCGGTTCAGGTTATTTGTTTGAAACTACTTTCCAGCGTGAAGCTACTTCTGACTTGACTGGCGAACGTGGTTCTTTGATGGGAGCTATCCAGGGATTGCTGCTGGCACAGTATGAAGTACTTCGTGAAAACGGACATACTCCGTCGGAAGCATTCAATGAAACAGTAGAAGAGCTGACTCAGTCATTGATGCCGCTGTTTGCTAAGAACGGTATGGACTGGATGTATGCTAACTGCTCTACTACTGCACAGCGCGGTGCACTTGACTGGATGGGCCCGTTCCACGATGCTATCAAACCGGTTGTACAGAAATTGTATCAGAGCGTGAAGTCAGGAAACGAAGCTCAGATTCTATCGACAGCAACTCTCAGCCTGATTATCGTGAAAAACTGAATGCAGAATTGAAAGCATTACGTGAAAGCGAAATGTGGCAGACTGCAGTAACCGTACGTAAACTTCGTCCGGAAAACAACTGATAAAAGTCAGTCGAAAATAAATGCATTGGCCGTCCGGTATCCGAAAGATGCCGGACGGCTTTTTTATTTGGATGAACAAGAATCTGTGATATTTTGTACCTTTGTGGCAACCCTATAAAATGTATATGAATAAATTTGCTATTTTGCTGTCAGGCTTTCTTTGCCTGGCAGGGGCGGTGTCCGGACAAAGTCTGGAACAGACCACAGAGCAACGTCTGAAAGATTTTTTTACCAGTTATGAGACTTCGTATGCCCGTATCGGTAAGTGCAAGCTGGAACGTTTTGAGGTGGAGCATGAGAAGAAGGTATTGCGTGTATATGCCAATCCGGCTTTTGGCTATCAGCCGTTTACGGAAGAAAACGTGTCGGCTATCTACCGTTTGTTGAAGCAGTCGCTACCAGGACCGGTGAATTATTATACCTTGCAGGTGTATGCCGATGGCAAGCTCATTGAAGACCTGGTGCCCAATGCGTATCGCAAGAAACAGGACAAGACGCGTCTGTATGGCAAGCTGGAGGCGAAGGGAAATCCGTGGGTGACGAATGTGTCACGTCCGTATGAAATCAGCCGGGGACTGGAGGGACGGCATATAGCCTGTGGCAAAGCATGGCAAGGTGTACCGGAACGAGCGGAATGAGTGGCGCTGGCAGCGGCCCAGACTGTTCTGTACTACGGAAGACCTGTTTACGCAGTCGTTCGTGGTGCCTTACCTGATTCCGATGCTGGAGAATGCCGGGGCTGTGGTCTTTACGCCACGTGAGCGCGACTGGCAGCGTCATGAAGTGATTGTGGACAACAATACTTGCACAAAAGGCAGCCATTATCTGGAAGTGGAAGATAAAAAATACCGCTGGCAAGATACCGATAAACCGGGTTTTGCCCAAAAATACCGGCAGTATCCCGACAATTACAACCCTTTCACGGACGGTACCGCCCGGTTTATCCCTACGCAGGGGCAGCCTGAAAAAGCCTTTGCCGAGTGGATTCCAGATATTCCCGAGAAAGGAAAATACGCAGTGTACGTAAGTTATCAGACCCTGCCGGAGAGTGTGTCGGATGCCAAGTACCTGGTGTTCCATAACGGCGGGGTGACGGAATTTAAGGTCAACCAGCAGATGGGAGGGGGTACCTGGGTGTATTTAGGAACTTTTGAGTTTGATAAAGGCCGGAACGACTACGGCATGGTGGTGCTGAGTAACGAAAGTTCCCAAAAAGGAGTGGTTTGTGCCGATGCGGTCCGTTTTGGTGGCGGTATGGGAAACATTGTGCGGGGCGGACAGGTAAGCGGAGTACCCCGTTACCTGGAAGGAGCGCGCTACTGGGCACAGTGGCTGGAATGCCTTATCCGGTATATAGCAAGAGTGAAGGAAAGAATGATTATACGGACGACATCAATGCCCGCTCGTTGACGGTGAATTACCTGAGTGGTGGTTCGGTATACAATCCGACAGAAGAAGGATTGAAGGTGCCGTTTGAAATGACACTGGGTCTGCATAGTGATGCCGGATTCCATACCGACGATGAACTGGTGGGCTCGCTGGGGATTTATACCACCGGTTTCAATGACGGAAAGCTGAATTGTGGAATTTCGCGTTACGCTTCGCGCGACCTGGCCGACATGGTACTGACCGGATTGCAGCGTGACATCTCTTCCCGTTTTGGCGTGCAGTGGGCCAGACGAAGCATGTGGAACCAGAACTACAGTGAAACCCGTCTGCCGGCTGTGCCTTCCATGATTCTGGAATTACTTTCACACCAGAATTTTGCCGATATGAAGTGGGGGCATAATCCGGATTTCAAGTTTACGGTGGGACGCTCTGTGTATAAGTCCGTGCTGAAGTTTCTCTCTACCATGCACGGTACGGACTATGTGGTGCAGCCGCTTCCGGTAAATCACTTTGCCATTCGTGAAGGAAAGAAGAAAAATACCTTTACGCTGAACTGGAATCCGGTGGAGGATGTGATGGAACCCACTGCCAAGCCGCAGGGATACATCGTCTATACTCGTATCGGTTACGGCGGATTCGATAATGGGGTATATGTGCGCAAGCCGGAATATACGGTGAAAGTGGAGCCGGGATTGACCTACAGCTTCAAGGTGACGGCTGTGAACCGGGGAGGAGAGAGTTTTCCTTCCGAGATTCTGTCTGCCTATAAGGCCAAGAGAAGCAAAGGTACCCTGCTTATCGTCAACGGATTCGATGCCACGTCGGGACCGGCAGAAGTCAACTCTGCTTTGTTGCAAGGGTTCGACCTGAAAGCCGATCCGGGAATTCCTGACGGACAGACACCTGCTTATTGCGGATACCAGCAGGGATTCAACCGCGATAAAGCCGGACTGGAAACGGGCGACGGACTGGGAGTAAGTGATGATGTCTTGGAAGGAAGACTGATTGCAGGTAATACCCGTGATTATGTATTCGTGCATGGCAAGGCTATTCAGCGTGCCGGACGCTATTCGTTTGTGTCATGCAGCGATGAAACCTGGAAAGTGGAAGTACCGATTGACTCACTATGACATGGTTGATTTGATTTGTGGTGCCGATGCCAAGACTTTTCCACTTCCATGCGAGAAGCACTGGCCGGTTATTGCCGTCAGGGAGGCCGTTGCTGGTCAGCGGTTCGAAGTGGGAGAGAATTTGCAGAAAGACGATTTCGGCAAGAACGTGTTGAAATGCACGTACGGAGGTCGTTTCAGTAACCTTTCTTCCGCTCCGGTGAAGGGAGCCGGTACAAGTTTCCGTATTCAGGGCGGAGCTAATGAAAGCATTTACGCTGTTCCATCCATGGAGTGTGTGATGCCGGTGGAAGGAGCTTACTCTGCGTTTGCCTATACCAATGGAAATTACGGTAGCGGTACAGTTTATTGTGGAGAAGATTATCGTACTTTTGTGTTGGGATTCCCTTTGGAATGTGTGGAGAATACAGACGTTCGCACTTACCTCATGCAGACTATTGTACAAACCTGTTGTCCAAAAACGGCGGTAGGGAAGAGCGTAAAAAAGGAATGTAATATTAAGAATAAAATAAGAGTGACAATATGGAAAATGATTTTTTGAAAGTAATTGAAACACGCCGTAGCTGCCGCAAGTATAAACCGGAGCAGATTACGGATGAAGAGTTGAAAGCCGTACTTGAAGCCGGTACTTACGCACCGACTTCACGCGGTATGCAGTCGCCCTACATTGTGGCAGTGCAGAAGAAGGAAGTGCTTGCCCGGTTGGCAAAATGAATGCCGAGATTATGGGAGTGACTTCGAATCCTTATTACGATGCGCCTACCTACGTGTTGGTGTTTGCGCCCTCGCTGGCCAACAATCCGGTGCAGGACGGAAGTTGCGTACTGGAGAATATGATGCTGGCCGCTCATGCTTTAGGATTGGGCAGCTGCTGGATTCACCGCGAACGGGAAATGTTTGCTACGGAAGAAGGCAAGCAACTGATGGAAGAGTGGGGTCTTCCGGAAGGCTTGATGGGAATCGGTGCCCTTTCTTTGGGTTATCCTGACGGAGAGTCGGCTCCGGCAAAACCCCGTAAACCGGAATATTTCCGGGTAATAAAATAAGGCATAAAAAACGCAAGGACGTTTCATTCAAAATGTCCTTGCGTTTGCTTTTAAACGCCCTTGCGTTTTTCCTAAAACGTCCTTGCGTTTGGTTTCAAACGTCAAAGCGTTTTGGAAGAAACGTAAAGGCGTTTTTTTATGTATGTTTTCAAATTAGTCAATTGCCACAATTTCAAATACTTCCGCAACTCCCTCCAGGCGAATCTTAGCTACGTTCTTGTTGGCCAGTTCGATTCTTGCAAAAGGAGTTTCAATCATGGTTTCTGATACGACTTTACCTTTCTTGTCCAGCTGGATGCACTTCAACGGGGCAGACAGGCGATTCATGAGCAAGGTATATGCCTTGACATTCTCCTTTACTCCGAAGTCAGTGCCTTAGTGCTCTTGTAAGAAGTCGCCAGGTTGTTGTCGAAAGCATAGATAGCCTTGTCCAGACTGTCCGCTTCAAGTGAAAATCCCATGTTTTCCGGACGCAGCGGGTTGACGTCGAACGAACGGACAGACGCATAGTTGGTGCGTTTGGAATCCAGTCGTTTCAGGCGTACGTAGCGTGCTTTTTCCGGAGCTCCCTGCCAGTGGATGATGTATTGCTTATCGAGTTCTCCGGTCAGTGCCTTCCAGGTTCTTCCATCTGCCGAGCATTCCACGATGGCATGGTCGAAATAGTCCACATCATCCTTGGAATTTCTTCCCTGAAGAATCGAAATTTCTGTCACGTCACGCACGTCGCGCAGGTCTACACCAATCCAATCGTTTGCTTCTGAGCAATTCCCGAGGTATAGAAGGTAGTAGAATCATTGTCGAACATCAGCTTGGTTTGTACGGTATGCGCACTGCTGAAAGAACCGATACCTCTGTAGTCAGTCGGTACCTTGCCTGACAGTTTTTCAGGTATCCGTGTGCCATGTCATCCATGGCATTCTCATAGAACGGCTGAAGTTTCAGCGTACCGATTTGTGAGCCTCATAGCTTCTCCGGTCTTCGGGAGTCATGATATTCTGTATGTATTTTTCCCAGAACAGCGCATCGTCTTTACCTGAGCGGTAGATACGTGCCAGTTCGATGGCCTGCTTGCCGCGTGTACCTAATTTACCGAACTCTGTCAGCCAGGGGCGGAGTTCGTTAATCAGGGCTGCATTCTTGCAATTGCTTTCCAGACGTGCCGGTGCACTTTCTACTTTCTTGAATTCTTCTTCCAGTGCGTTAGCCGCTTCGTCTGTCCAGTCAGCCAGGCGGAAGTCTGGGTTTCCCACGACTCATCCCGGCGGTATCCGTTTTCGGTATCACTGGAATGGATGGCGAAGGTGCGGTAGGCATCGGTTGCTTCCGGAACCAGTTCTGCTAGTCCGCGTTCCCAGTTGTCGATGGCATTGTAGTTGGCAATGTTCCAGGTATAATCGGCCACTCCGTATAAAGCCAGCTTGGAGGCTTCCCCATGTTCCATCGGGTTGCTCACGATACCGCAGGTTCATTAGCCGTGAGACTGGTGTCCAGTCCGTACACCGGACCTTGAAGCAGGAAGTTGCGGATGTAGTCGGTCACCGGATAGTTCCACCAGTAGTAAGCTGGACGCTTGATACGCGAGTTGATGAAATCGAGTGTTTCGGGTGTCAGGTCGCTGCACACCACGTCGCCCGTCCAGAACACCTTGATTTCAGGATTAAGCGTTTTTCCGTAGATGGCCAGACTACCTTTCTCGGTCGGGTTCGCCCAAAGTTTGGAGTAATCGGTAGGGCAGACCGTAAGCGGTGAAACATCGCCTTTCACCTTCACAAACTCTTCTGTTAATCGGTTGAGCAGTTCTGTCTGCTTCAGCGGGTTGGTACCCTCTCCGGAAATATCGTCAAAGAAGATGGCAAAATGACGTACCCCTAAGTCATACATCCAGTTGAATTTATTAATCAGGTTCTGATAATCTTCCTCGTTCCACTTGATGTCCTGTCCCGGATGGATGGCCCATACAAAATCCACGTAGTTCCGGTTGCAGGCATCCACCAGTTCCTTGATGTGTTGCGCCTCTTTCTCCGGATAAGGCAATCGCCAGTTCGGACAGCTGTGATAAGGGTCGTCTTTCGGACCGTATAAATAAGAATTCATCTTGAACTTTCCGTAGAAATCAATGAGCGACAGGCGTACCTCGTGCGACCACGGAGTACCATAGAAACCTTCCACTACTCCACGGTTAGGCAGGTCAGGATAATCGTTTATCTCTACAAACGGGAGCGCTCCGCCTGCGGAAACCGGACTTTCTACCAGCTGCTTCAGTGTCTGTATGCCGTAGAAGGCTCCGCGTTCGTCAAATCCCGTGATGGTGATTCCTTTTTCATTGACGGCGAGGGCATATGCACCGGATACTTCTTTCACGTGGGCTTTCCTGGCCGCTTTCGCTCCGAAGTCAATGGTCAGCCGCGTTCCTTTCTTGTGTTGGGAAAGGAAATCAAGGTAAGCTGAAAATTTTTGCTGCTTGTCTTTCAGGCTGACTCCCCTGCGAAATGTCGCACGTTTTCCCCGCTATCGGTGTGAACTGATGAGGCTGCGGATTCAGGACAAAACCTTTGTGGTCTACTTTTTCTCCCGGGACGGCTCTTACATCTTGCTTTTCAGAACGTTGGGAAGAAAGGTCGAATGTCTCTTGCGCAAATAAATTGCCGTACATCAGTGTACACACAATGCCGGCAGTCACGCATCTTGCATAATGATTCATTTTCATGATATGAATGTTTTTGAGGTGAATACAAGGTGTTTGTTTGGTTTAAATCTGATTCAAAGATACGATTTGTTTCTGAATCGTGCAAACGGCGGAGGGCGATTACGCCTTCTTCCCGCAGTCGTCCGCTTCAATTGTGAATGATTTTTTAATATGTATGCGATGAATGCTGTTAAAAAAATCACAATGTGATATATTTGTGATGGGAGCGAATGTCTGGCATATGTGTTTGATAATCTGCTTTGTTGTTCCTTCTCTGTCTTATCGAGATGTGAATGTTATGTATATTTAACCAATTATAGTGATAAGTACATTAAAAATTTATTTACATTTGTTCAGGAGAAATTAATTTTATTGTTAACTTAAAATTGAACTATGAAAGGATCAGAGTTTAAATTTTTGGCAATGTCTATGCTGTTGTCGGGATTCTCGGCTGGTTACATTCATGCGGAGAGCCATTCGGAGGCCGTGAGAATGTATGTATCTCAACAGGAAGTCAATGTAAAGGTGTAGTGCTGGATGAGACGGGAGAAACGGTAATCGGTGCTTCTGTCTTGGTAAAAGGTACGTCTAATGGTACCATCACGGGTTTGGATGGCAGTTTTCTATTCCAATGTGAAAAGGGCTGTGGTGGTCATTTCGTATGTAGGCTACAAGGATGTGGAACTCACATGGAACGGAACTGACATCAGGGTTGTGATGGAAAGCGATACAGAGCAGCTGGATGAAGTAGTGGTAGTGGGTTATGGCGTACAGAAGAAAGTAAATCTTACCGGTGCCGTTTCTTCTGTAAAAGGAGATGCCTTTGAAACCCGTCCGCTGGCTGACGCCACTCAGGGCTTGCAGGGATGGTGCCGGGCTTGACCGTAAGCAACAGCAATGCCGGACGACCGGGTGCTACGGGTACATTGACCCTGCGTGGCCAGGGAAACCTGTCGGGGAATGCGGCTCCATATATTCTGGTAGATGGAGTGGAAATGGAACTTCTGACGTCAATCCCAATGACATTGAGAATATTTCCGTATTGAAGGATGCGGCTGCCTGTTCTATTTACGGTGCACGTGCCGCATACGGTGTGATTCTTGTCACGACCAAAAAGGTCATGAAGGAAAGATGCGTGCCAATTATCAGGGAACAGTAGGATGGAGTACTCCTACCGTATTGCCTGACATGGTGAACTCGCTTGACTTCGTGAAGTTCTGGAACGATGGTGTCAATAATGCCGGAGCCGGAAACAGAGCTTATTCAGCAGAAAAATAGCCCAGCTGGAACAGTATATGAGAGACCCTTCAAGTGTTGACCCATGGGGCGATTTGCAGCCTGGCCAGACTCTTAATGCAGCTTTTGAGAATTCGGAGCTTGGTCTGGGAAATACGAATTATTTTGACCTTCACTATAAGAACTTTGCTTTCAAGCAGAATCATAACCTGAGTTTCAGCGGTGGTACCAAGAAAGCCCAGTATTATATTTCCGGAGGTTATTACAACGAAGACGGTATATTGAGGTATGCCGATATGGATTATTCGCGTTATACCTTGAACGCAAACATTTCATCTGAACTGACCAAGTGGATGAAGGTGAAGTTCAATGCCAAGTATATGCATTCGGACAACAAGACTCCGTTCAGTCAGGGAAATGGCCTGGATGGCGGATTGAGCGAAGGATTCTATCACAGTTTGGCGCGTTTCCGTCCTACGGTATCTCCTGTAGACCCGAACGGACATTTCACCGAATTGTCAATGATTCCTTATTTGCAGAGCGGTACTTATACGGATACACAGAGAGACCGCTTTAATATCACTGCCGGACTTGAGTTCCAGCCTGTAAAGAACTGGTTTATCTTCTTTGACTACACCTATAAGCAGCTTAACATGGAATATGAGGCACTGAATGTGGCACCGTATATCTATGAGCAGGACGGGGTAACGCTGACTAAGGTGGCACGTTCCGAACTGGGTGTATCGGCCGACGGACAGTTTACCCGTGCATATGCCAATACAAGATACCAGAGCATCAATCTTTATACCAACTACATGTTCTCACTGGCAGACAAGCATAACTTTACCGTGATGGCAGGTATCAGGAAGAGAACAATGATTACAGCTGGATGAAGAATTCGATTACAGGCCTGTACTCTACGGCTAATCCTAATGTAGGAATGGGTACGGGCGACAAGGTGGTTGTCGATACCCGTAACGGATGGGCTACACGGGGATTCTTCGGACGTTATCAATTACGATTTCGACGGAAAATACCTCGTGGAAGTGAACGGACGTTATGACGGCTCTTCACGTTTTGCAAAAGGCAACCGCTGGGGATTCTTCCCTTCCGTTTCATTGGGATGGAACATTCACCGCGAGAAATTCATGCAGAAGACGGAAGGCTTCTTGTCAAACCTTAAGTTGAGAGCTTCTTACGGTCTGTTGGGTAACCAGGCTAACGCGGCTTTGTATACATTCGCTTCCACTATGTCTATTAACAGCGGGCTGGGTAACTATATATTCAGTGACGGACGTCACATGTACACGAATCCTCCGGCCGTAGTCAATCCTAATACCACATGGGAAAAGGTGGAAAGCAAGAATATCGGTCTTGACTTCGGATTCTTTGGCAATGCCTGACGGGTACCGTGGATATTTTTCCAGCGCGATACGAAAGATATGCTTGGTCCTGGATATGACTTCCCGGATATGTTCGGTGCTACAGCTCCTCAGGAAAACAACGCAAACCTGCGCGACAGAGGATGGGAGTTGTCATTGAACTATAGAGGAAAGATTGGCAGTGACATCGATTTCAGTATCGGCGGTTCTGTTTCGGATGCCGTGACGAAAGTTACTAAATATTCCAATCCTACCATGACCAATCCGGCCGGTACTTGGTATGAAGGCAGAAAGTACGGAGAAATATGGGGATACCGTACTGACGGACTCATTCAGACCCGGGAAGAGGCAGATGCATATAACAAGGAATATGACCTGACTTACTTCAGCGGAAAGTTGTGGGAACCGGGAGATGTGAAGTATGTAGATTTGGACGGTAAGATTGGCGAAGATGGCCGGAAGGTAATCGACAGAGGAAACAACAAGGTGGGCGACATGGGCGATATGACCGTCATCGGAAACACCACTCCTCGCTACCAGTATACGGTGAACGGCTCCATTAGCTGGAAGGGACTGAGCCTGAGCCTGATGTTCCAGGGAGTAGGAAAGCGCGACTGGGCTCCGAGCGGAGTCTATTTCTGGGGCTTCAGTTCTTTTGCCCAGGTGACGGTGTTCAAGGAACACATGGATTACTGGCGTCCGGATAATCCGGGGGCTTATTATCCGAAACCGTACATTAGTACTGCAGGCGGAGTAGGACCTTTCCAGAATAAGAACATACAGACAACCGACCGTTATTTGCAGAATGCCGCATATTGCAGATTGAAGAATCTTACGTTGAGCTATACGTTGCCCGATGCATGGGTAAAGAAAGCCTCACTGCAAAAAGTACAGGTATTCTTCTCAGGAGAAAACCTGCTGACTTTCACGAAACTGAAAGGGATGTTTGACCCGGAAGCCATATTCACTTCAAATACTTACACATCGGAAGGCGGTAAGAACTATCCTATGAACAAGGTTTTATCTGTAGGTCTGATTGTTAACTTATAATATTTGATATATATGAAGAAGATAAATATACTTTTGGCAATGGCCTTTTCTTTCGGACTGGCCGGATGTTATGATTTGGATAAGATGCCGGAGGGGGTACTTTCTACGGCGGAGCCATTTCAGAGCGTGGGTGAGATAAGAAACTATGTGGACCGTTATTATGAAAGCGGGCTGATAGGACAAGGATTTATGGCCGGTGGCGGCGGAGGCATGGCAGGTCAGGACTATGACAGTGACAACATGAGCAGCCCGGCCGCTAACACACGGCTGATGGGACAGACCGCGCTGAGCTCTGCCGGTTCGCTTTCCAATTATACCTATATAAGGGATATAAATTATCTGCTCAACAATATTGACAACTGCCCGGACAAGGGAGACGTGGAATTTAACCATCTGAAGGGAGAAGCGTACTATTTCCGTGCATGGTATTATTATCGGATGTTTATCAATTATGGAGAACTGGCATGGGTAGACAAACCTTTGGATCCGGATTTGTCGATAATGATGCTGCCGCGTGAAAGCCGCACGTTCATTGTAGACAAGATTCTTGAAGATTTGGGCAATGCCAGGGACTTGATGAAAGAACAGAGCAATTCTGCTTCGATGAGGCTTCATAAAGACGTGGCCCGTGCATTGATTAGTGAAGTGGCTTTGTTCGAGGCTACATGGGAACGGTATCATTACGAGAAAGAAAAGAACAAACCGGAGAAGTTCTATGACTACACATTGAGTGAATCGGATTTGAATGCGAAGATTGAAAGCTATCTTGCCACGGCGATTGAAGCGTGTAAGCAAGTGGAAGCCAGGGGGTATGGAAGATATACGACACGGGAGACCTTGCAAACGAGGACTACAGAAAGCTGTTTGAGACGGAGGATCTTACTACCAATCCGGAAATCCTCTGGTTCAAGATGTTTGATGGTGATAAGGTGGGTAACAGCGTGACCCGCTACTTGAATACAGGAGGTGGAAACATCGGTATCTGTGCATCGCTGGTGGATGATTATCTGTCAAGAGACGGCAAGCCGCTGTATGGTACGGATTTGCTGAACTTGAAGAAAAACTATCCGGATGAACTGGATCCAGAAAATCGTGACCCACGACTGGCACAGACGGTAGCTCTCCCCGGCCAACGCATGCAACCGGAAAGAGCCGGCAAACCGTATACGATGACCTGGCCTAATCTGGCCGGAGACGGAACCGCATTCGGAACCAATCTTACGGGTTATGTCATGCTGAAGCATGTGCAGATAGACTTCGAGGGAGATTACCTCAGTGAATATAAAGGAACGACACCTGCCATCCAGTTCCGCTATGCCGACATCCTGTTGAACTATGCAGAAGCACTGGCAGAACAGAACGGTGCGGCGAATGCAAGTGAAATCATCCGGGTGTTGCAGCCTCTGCGCGACCGTGCCTATATGCCTGCTGTAGATTTCGACAGAGAATATAACACGGATGCAAGCTATCCGTTCAAGGATTTGAATAAATATGTGCAGGCTGTCCGCCGCGAGAGAAGAGTAGAGACAGCACTGGAAGGAAAGCGGTTGAAAGATATTCTCCGCTGGGCTGCGGCTGAAGAGCTCATCATCGGAAAGCGTCCTATGGAGCACTGTTCAAAGGCAGTAACCTGGAAGGCAGAAAGAGTATGCCGGCTTGAAATTGAACCTTGATGAAAATGGCTATATCTTGCCTGTGCCACCCGCATCAATGCCGCAAGGATGGCAGTTTAAGGCCAACAGAGATTATCTGCTGCCTATACAGGAAAGAATGTTGAATTTGATGGATGGATTGTGGAAACAGAATCGGGATGGGGTAATTAGTCTCTAATTATAATTTATTAAGGCTTTCCATGCCTGTTTTCTGGTGTGGAAAGCTTTATTTGTACATTCTATTTTAAATTACATGAAAAATGAATCTATGAACACGAGTCAATTGAAAAAATGGATGTTATTGTCTTTTATGGTATCGGGGCTTATGTCGTGTACCCAGAAAGAAGTCACACTTGGCAGTCTGGATGTAATACCCATACCCAGTGAAGTGGTTAAATTGGACGACGGTTCCTCTTTTGTGATTGACGGGGCAACAAAGATATGCTATCCGGAAGGCAATGAGAAGATGAAGAGGAATGCGGAATTTCTGGCTTCATATATCAAGAAAATAGCCGCTACGGAGGTGAAGTTGTCTACTAAAGAAGGGGATAATGCCATCGTGCTGAGCCTGGACAATACGTTGACAGAGGAGGAAGGATATGAACTGAATGTGTCAGAAGAACGGATTTCCTTAAAGGTAAAACCGAGGCCGGCGTATTTTATGGCATCCAGACATTGCATAAAGCCTTGCCCATTACAGACGGAACCACACTTGCAGCCATTCCTTGCGGCAGCGTAAAAGATTCTCCGCGGTTTGGTTACAGAGGATTCATGGTAGACGTGGGCCGGCATTTCTTTGGCGTGGATTATTTGAAGGAAATAATCGACATGCTGGCATTGCACAATATCAATTACTTTCACTGGCATCTCACGGAAGACCAGGGCTGGCGCATAGAAATCAAGAAATACCCGAAACTGACGGAAATCGGTTCGAAGAGAAAGGGTACGATTAAAGAACGTGGCTCGAAAGAACTCGACAATATTCCGGTGAGCGGATATTATACGCAGGAAGAAGCAAAAGAAATCGTCAGATATGCGGCCGAGCGATACATTACCGTGATTCCGGAAATCGATATGCCGGGACACATGCTGGCAGCGCTGGCTTCTTATCCGGAACTGGGATGTACGGGTGCCCATACGAGATTGCGCCCAATTTTGGTGTGTTCAGGGAAGTGTTGTGTGGAGGAAATGAGAAAACATTGCAGTTTGCGAAAGATGTGATTAATGAAATCATGGACATTTTCCCCTCTCCTTATATTCATATAGGCGGAGATGAATGCCTAAATTTTATTGGAAGACTTGTGCGAAATGTCAACGGAAAATCAGGGAGCTGGGCTTGAAGGACACGAAGGAGCATACCAAGGAAAACCAGCTTCAAGCCTGGTTTATGGGAGAAGTGGAAAAGGAAATCCAGAAGCGGGGAAGAGAAATGATGGCATGGAATGAAATCCTGAAGGGGAATCCTGCAAAGTCTACCATCGTCATGGCCTGGACAAAACCGGAGGCACGTTTGAAATCCATAGAAGGCGGATATAGAACAATCGCCTGTCCAATCCAGTACCTGTATTTCAGCAATGCCAAGTTCAACGAACTAAGAGGATTAAGCAGCATAGACAGGGTCTATTCATTTGAGCCTGTTCCTGAGGAGGCTACGCCGGAGCAGAAAAAGAATATAATGGGGGCGCAGGCTTGCATCTGGACAGAGTGGACGAAGGACAGCGTGAAGATGGAATGGCAGATGATGCCCCGTATCGCTGCCTTGGCCGAAATACAATGGAGCAAACCTGAAAACAAGAATATCCAAGACTTCATGGAACGCTTGAAACACCAGGCTGGACATATACAAAGTATATGGATACAACTATAAGGAAGATATACATGAAGCATGGGATAAATAAAGCGGTTTCGTAAATTA
>ENA-OQHP01000157-OQHP01000157.1-human-gut-metagenome-genome-assembly--contig:-NODE-157-length-22173-cov-2.636623_pt1 | contig 22173 bp, 27 predicted proteins | sample MGYA00242563_ERZ504717 | MGnify/ENA primary metagenome ERZ504717 (study PRJEB26092, sample SAMD00036212) | human gut metagenome | host: Homo sapiens | study: EMG produced TPA metagenomics assembly of... | reverse complement strand
CACAGGCTACCCTGGAGATGCAGGATGTGTTGATAGGACAAGGATATGCTCCCGATATCTGAAGGTGATACCTGCTGATGTGCTGGAACTGGCAAAAGTAAAAGCGGGTATGAGCAGAGCAAAGCTCAATATGAATCTGCTCAATATGATATGGAACAAGCTACGTTGACTGCTCCTTTCGATGGAGTGATTGCCAACCTCTTTGAAAAGAGATATAATATGCCCAAACTTCCGAGCCTTTCTGCCGGGTAATCAATGCCGGAAATATGGAGGTGGATTTCACCGTACTTGAAAATGAGCTGCCATTGCTGAAAGTGGGGATAAGGTGGAGATTACTCCTTATGCATCGGCAGCAGGGGTGCGCCAGGGAAGTATCAGTGAGATTAATCCGCTGGTGGACGAGAATGGAATGGTACGGATAAAGGCGAGAGTGAACGGGAGTAATAAATTGTTCGACGGCATGAATGTAAGGGTAAGCGTGAAGCGTTCTGTGGGCGAACAACTGGTTATCCCCAAAACGGCGGTTGTACTACGTTCCGGCAAACAGGTGGTATTTACACTGAAAGAGGGTAAAGCTATGTGGAACTATGTGCATACGGGATTGGAGAATATGGAGGAATATACTGTCACAGACGGACTGGAAGAAGGTATGGAGGTGATAACTACCGGAAATGTGAATCTGGCTCATGAAGCACCGGTGAGGGTGATTAAAAATTAAAAGTATGGTTAAGTTCTTATTGCAACGGCCCATTGCGGTGCTGATGGCTTTTACCGCCTGTTTTATTGTCGGGTTGGTGACCTACTTTTCGCTGCCTGTATCTTTGCTGCCCGATATTGCCATACCGCAGATTACCATACAGGTAACAGGCGAGAATTCATCGGCACGCGAACTGGAGAATACGGTGGTTACCCCTGTGCGCAGGCAGTTGCTGCAAGTGGCCGGACTGAGAGAAATAAAAAGTGAAACTCGTGACGGGGCGGGTGTGATCCGTCTGGAATTTGACTTTGGAGTGAATACCGACCTGGCATTTATAGAGGTGAATGAGAAGATAGATGCCGCTATGAACAGTCTTCCCAAGGAAGTGACACGTCCCAAGGCTATCAAAGCAAGTGCAACGGATATTCCTGTACTTTATGTCAATATGACTTTGAAAAACGACGGTGCTTATCAGGAAACCGACGAGCAACAATTTCTGGAGTTGTGCGAATTGGCGGAGAATGTGGTGAAACGCCGCATCGAACAGTTACCCGAAGTGGCTATGGCGGATATAACCGGAGTGCCCGGAAGGCTTTTGCAAATTGTTCCTGATAAAGATAAACTGGCCATGACGGGTATCAGTGTGGAGGATATAGAGAATACACTTTCCGCCAATAATGTAGAGCCGGGAAGTATGCTGGTGAGGGATGGTTATTATGAATATAATATTCGCATAGCTACCCTGCTCCGTACCCCGGAGGATGTGAAGAATATCTATATCCGCAAGGGGGAACGTATTATGCAGTTGAAAGAGCTCTGCAAAGTAGATATTGTTTCGCAAAAAGAGATGGGACGTTCCGTAGCCGGAGGAAAAAGGGCGGTGACGCTGGCCATTATCAAGCAGAGCGATGAAAATATGGATGTCATGAAAGAGAAGCTGAAAGTAACAACCGATTATTTTGCTTCTCTATATCCGGATATTGAATTCAGCGTAAGCCGTAATCAGACGGAATTGCTGGACTATACCATTCGAATTTGCAGCAGAACCTATCTTTGGGTTTCTTGTTTATCTTTATTGTAGCCGTGCTGTTTTTGGGGGATGTCCGTTCACCGTTGATTATCGGTATCAGCATGGTTACTTCTATTGTAATCACAATCTTTTTCTTTTATTTCTGTCATGTGTCGCTGAATGTGATATCACTTCGGGCTTGATTCTGGCAGTAGGTATGATGATAGACAGCGCCATTATTGTAACGGAAAATATTTCGCAGTATCGTGAACGGGGGTATTCTCTGAAACGTTCGTGTGCCGTGGGCACGACGGAAATGATTACACCGATGCTCAGTTCGTCCCTTACAACCATTGCGGTATTTGTGCCTTTGATATTTATGAGTGGCATAGCCGGAGCTATTTTTATGGATCAGGCTTTTTCTATCACGGTGGGATTGATGATATCTTATATTACGGGTATTATGTTGCTGCCCGTATTGTATCTGTTGTTTTATAAGGTCGGTATCCGCAGTAAGGGATTTCTTTCCAGACGTTTTGACAATCTGCTGAAAAATGAGTGGCTGGAAAGCTTTTATGATAAAGGGATTGACTGGGTGTTCTTACATAAAAAGCTTTGTGTGGCCGGCACGCTGGCAACCCTTCCACTGTGTGTGTTTCTTTTTTATGTAATGGAAAAAGAGCGTATGCCGCAGATTGACCAGAATGAACTGGTGGCAAGGATAGAGTGGAATGAGAATATCCATGTGGACGAGAACAACCGCCGGGTGGATGATTTAATGAAACAGGTGGACGACCGGGTAACGGAGCATGCTGCTTATGTGGGTATGCAGGATTATATATTGAACGGGGGCAGTGAACTTTCGTCTACCGAAGCGGAACTTTATTTCAAGACGGAAAAGCCATCCGGAATCTATTCATTGCAGGAATTATTAGAGAAGGAGATAAGAGAGAAATATCCGTTGGCTGTGGTTACTTTCTCACCTCCCGAAACAATCTTTGAAAAATTGTTTGTGACAGGAGAAGCGGATGTGGTAGCGGAACTCCATACGGCGAATAAGTCGCAGGCACCGGATGCGGAGCATTTGCAGCGGTTGGAAAAGGAAATTACGCGGGTGGCGGGTAATGTTCGACGGGCATCGCTTTCCGGAATCAGATGAATCTGATAATCAATAAAGAAAAACTGTTGTTGTATAACGTATCATATGATGAATTGACGCGGGTGCTCCGCACGGCTTTCAAAAAAACAAGGTTTCCGTTTTACGCTCTTATCAGCAATATCTGCCTATCAGTATTGCCGGAGAGGAAAAGAGTGTAAATAGTGTATTAAGTGAAACTTTGGTGCGGACGATGGCGGATGGTAACGGAGAGGTGAATCATATTCCTTTGAATAATCTGGTGACGGTAGTGCCCGCCGAAGATTGAAGAGTATTACGGCGGGAAAGAACGGAGAATATATTCCTTTAAGTTTTTATGATGTGAAGGATGCACCGGAACTGATGCGGAATGTAAAAGAGGTGGTTAGTGAGGAAAAGGAATGGGAAGTGGATTTCTCGGGTAGTTTCTTTTCGAATGAAAAAATGATGGGGGAATTGACTGTGATTCTTTTTGTTTCTTTGTTGCTGATGTATTTTATCCTTGCGCGCAATTCGAGAGTTTCCTGCAACCGCTGATTGTCTTGATGGAAATTCCTATTGATACGGCTTTTGCTTTGCTGGCATTATGGGTTTTCGGTCACACGTTGAATTTGATGTCTGCCATAGGCATTATCGTGACTTGTGGTATTGTGGTGAATGACTCTATTTTAAAAATGGATGCCATCAATGAATTACGGAAAGCGGGGATGCCTTTGGTGGAAGCCATTCATACAGCGGGCAGGCGCAGGTTGAGAGCGATTATCATGACTTCGCTGACAACTGTCTTTGCAATGGTTCCGTTGCTGTTTACCTCGGATATGGGGTCGGAGATGCAGAAGCCTTTGTCTATTGCCATGATTGGCTCTATGGTGGTGGGAACTTTGGTCAGCTTGTTTATCATTCCTTTAATATATTGGTTTATTTATAGAAAACATGACAAAAATGAAGTACATTAGCATATGGATGGTGGGGTGTATGCTGTTGTCTCTCGGAGCAAAGGCGCAGCAGGTGGTGAAGCTGGATTTGCAACGCACGATAGAGATTGCGAATGATAGTTCCTTGTCCGCTTTCAGATATCAGAATCTTTATTTGTCGGGATATTGGGAATATCGTACTTACAAGGCGAACCGTTTGCCGAGTCTTACGCTGGATCTGACTCCGGCTAAATATTATCGCTATATCACCCAGCGTTATGATTCGAATGAGGATATGGATGTGTATCGTGAACAACAGATGTTCAGCGCATCGGGTGGATTGAGTATCAAACAGAATCTGGATTGGACGGGCGGTACTTTCTATATTGATTCGGAACTGGACTTTATGCGTAATTTCGGTGACTCAAGTCTACACAGTATTCCAGTATCCCTGTGCGTGTGGGATATCAACAGAGCCTGTTGGGATATAATGCTTTTCGTTGGGACCGGAAAATAGAGCCGTTGAAGTATGAAAAGGTGAAGAAGCAATTCATTTATAACACGGAAATGGTTTCAGAAGAAGCGGTGACTTATTTCTTTGCGTTAGCTATGCACAGGCGGATTACCGCTTGGCGGAGGAGAATGTGGCGTCCAGTGATACCCTTTATAGCATCGGGCTCCAGCGTCATAAGATAGCAGCCATATCACGTGCCGATTTGCTGACATTGCAACTGGACAAAGTGAATGCGCATAATACGTTGCAGAATGCGCAGATTGCTTTGAAACGCGCTATGTTTTCATTGGCTTCCTTTCTGAATCTGGATAAGAATACCGTGATTGAATTGGATATACCGGGACGTCCCACAGGAAAGATGATTCCCGTAGATGATGCGTTGATGCGGGCCAAAGAGAATAATCCTACTTTCCTGGAACAACGGCAGAATGTGCTGGAAGCGGAACAGAATGTGGACAAGACAAAGAAAGAATCCCGTTTCAATGCTAGTTTTAATGCCAGTGTGGGTTTTAACCAGGTGGCGGATAAACTGGGAGATGCCTACAGACATCCTTTGCAACAGGACTTGGTTTCTGTCAGTGTTTCTATTCCTTTGATTGACTGGGGGGTGAGAAAGGGTAAATATAATATGGCGAGAAATAATCTGAATGTGGTGAGGATTGCCGCCCGTCAGGAAGAACTGAGTGTGGAGGAAGAGGTGATTATGACGGTGAATGATTTTAATATTCAGCAGAGTTTGATTGCGAGTGCGGAGGAGGCTTTGGATCTTGCCGTAATGGCATACGAGCAGACACGCCAACGTTTTATCATCGGAAAGGCGGATGTGAATAGTCTTACTCTTTCGTTGAACCGCCAGCAGGAGGCGCAGAAAAATTATATTTCGGCTTTGCAGAATTATTGGTTGAATTATTATAAGATACGTAAACTGACGCTGCACGATTTTGAGTCCGGTTTTTCCCTTGCGGACAAGTTTGATTTTAATACAGGAATTTATCGATGAGTAATCCGCGTAACCTCTCCTCGTTTACCTTGATAGTGACATTTGTCTGCCTGTCACTGATAGGGGTGGTATTAGTACCGCTGTTGCCGGTTAAGCTGGCGCCGTCGCGTACCTTGCCCGGTCTGACTGTTTCTTTCAGTATGCCCGGCAATTCGTCACGGGTTATTGAGGCGGAGGTTACCAGTAAACTGGAGGCGATGATGGCCAGAGTAAAGGGTATCAGGAAGGTGAACTCTACTTCGGATAACGGCAGCGGCTCAATTTCTTTGGAACTGGACAAGCATGCGGATATTGACGTTACCCGCTTTGAAGTGTCTACCATCATCAGACAGACCTGGCCTCAGCTGCCCGAGGGGGTGAGTTATCCTCAAATCAGTACGCGACGTTCGGATGATAAGGCATCCAGACCTTTTATTACTTATACACTGAATGCGCCTGCCAATCCTATTTTGATTCAGCAGTATGCGGAAGAGAATATCAAGCCGGTATTGGGACAGTTGAAGGGGATTTATAAAGTGGAACTGAATGGAGCTACACCTATGGAGTGGCAGTTGGAGTATGACAGTGACCAGCTTTCACGTTTGGGAATCACACTGCAGGCTGTGCAACGGGCCATTAACCGCCATTATGAAAAAGAGTTTCTGGGGATCTGTTCTATTGAAAAAGGTGCGGAGGCAGAGAGTGGATCAGACTGGTACGTACATCTACTGAAAAAGAAATGGAATTTGAACCGGGAGCCATTCAACTGCAAGCCGAAGATGGAACGATGGTTACGCTGGATAAACTGATAAAGGTAAGGCATGTGGAAGAACGACCGCAAAGTTATTACCGGATAAACGGGCTGAATTCTGTCTACCTGTATATCACGGCCGAGGAAACTGCCAATCAATTAAATTTAAGTGGGGAAGTGAAGCACCTTATGGGTGAGTTGCAACAGAAGATGCCTCCGGGCTATGAGGTACATATCAGTTATGACGCTACGGAATATATTCAGAAAGAATTGGATAAGATTTATTTCCGTACCGGACTGACCGTATTGATTTTATTGCTGTTTGTAGCGTTGATAACACGAAATCTGCGTTATCTGTTCCTGATTGTGACCAGTCTGGCGGTTAATATATCTGTTGCCGTCATTCTTTATTATGCATTTGGTCTGGAAATGCAGCTTTATTCATTGGCGGGTATTACCATCTCATTGAATTTGGTGATAGATAATACGATAGTGATGACAGACCATATTCTGCATCGCCGCAATCTGAAGGCGTTTGTTTCTGTACTGGCGGCCACGCTGACTACTATCGGGGCATTGGTTATTATTTTCTTTCTGGATGAGAAGATACGTCTGAACTTGCAGGATTTTGCAGCGGTGGTCATTATCAATCTGGCAGTATCTTTGTTTGTTGCATTATTCTTTGTTCCGTCCATGATTGATAAAATAGGTTTGGAGAAGAAAAAGAGAAGAAAAAGAAGACGTTTTCTGCTCAGACCCACTTTTATGAAACGGTTGACTGTCTATTTTACCCGTTTCTATCAAGGGGTGATTTATTATTTATGCCGTTTCAGGGTGATAGCTTGCCTATTATTGCTGCTGGGGTTCGGTCTGCCTGTATTTATGCTGCCCGAGAAGATGGAAGGAGAAGGTAAATGGGTGGAATATTATAATAAGGTATTTGATAATCCTACCTTCAAGGATAAGGTAAAGCCGGTAATCAACAAGGCTTTAGGTGGCAGCCTCCGTCTTTTTGCGGAAAAAGTATACGAGGGAAGTTATTTCAATCGTGATGAAGGTGAAGTGGTGCTTTCCGTTTATGCTACGTTGCCTAATGGCAGTACATTGGAGCAGATGAATGTGCTGATTAAGAGGATGGAACTTATCTGAGCGATTTCAAGGAAATCAGGCAGTTTCAGACGTATATCTATAATGCGCGTCAGGCTAATATCCAGATTTATTTTACAAAAGAAAATCAGCGGAGCGGATTCCCGTATACTTTGAAAGCTAATATAATCAGTAAGGCACTGACTTTGGGAGGTGGTAGCTGGAGTGTATATGGTTTGCAGGATCAGGGCTTCAGTAACGATGTGCGTGAGAGTGCGGGAAGTTTCCGTGTGAAACTGTATGGATATAATTATGACGAACTTTCTTATTGGACAGAACAGCTGAAAGAGAAGTTGTTATTACACCGTCGTATTAAAGAGGTTACGGTAAATTCGGAGTTCTCTTGGTGGAAAGATGATTATAGCGAGTTCTATCTGGATTTGGACAGGTTGAGGATGGCGAAAGAGCATATTACAGCCACGCAGCTGTTCGCCGCTTTGCGCCCTGTTTTCGGAAGGGATATTTATTGTGGTAACGTGTTGTTTGATAGTCAGACGGAGCAATTGAAACTTTCATCGGTTCAGGGACAACGATATGATGTATGGGGATTGTCAATATACCCTTTTTTATTGATGGCCGTTCTTATAAACTGGCTGATTTCGCTACTGTCCGGAAGGGACAGTCACCTCAGAAAGTCGCTAAAGAAAACCAGCAATACCGGCTTTGTCTGCAATATGAATATATCGGTTCTTCCGAACAAGGAAAAAACTGTTGAAGAAAGACTTGGAAGAATTTAATAAGATATTGCCTATGGGATATACAGCCGAAAATGAGCAGGATTACTGGTCATGGAATAAGAAAGATAACAAGCAATACGCATTGCTGTTGATTGTAATCGCCATTATTTTCTTTACGACGGCTATTTTGTTTAATTCCTTGAAACAGCCTTTGGCTATCATTTTTGTTATTCCGATATCCTATATCGGCGTATTCCTTACGTTTTATCTTTTCGGACTGAATTTTGATCAGGGGGGATTTGCTTCTTTTGTATTACTTTGCGGTATTACAGTAAATGCCAGTATTTATATTCTAAATGAATATAATGCGATAAGAAAAAGGTATCCTCTGTTATTACCGGTACGTGCCTTCACCAAGGCATGGAATTCGAAAATTCTGCCTATCTTTCTGACGGTCGTTTCTACTATTCTGGGATTTATTCCTTTTATGGTGGGAGATGGAAAAGAGGCTTTCTGGTTCCCTTTGGCAGCAGGTACTATAGGCGGGTTAGTTATGTCTATACTTGGAATATTTTTGTTTTTGCCTATATTCTCATTGAAGAAACAAAAAAGATAATAAAGGTTTTACTTTTCTTTTTCAATAGAAGTGTTTACTTTTGTTGTTACAAAAAACGTTGAATAAATATTATCTAATACTCGCTAATCATGTTGACTCAAATTATTAACGGCAAGATTTTTACTCCGCAAGGTTGGCTGGACGAAGGCTCTGTACTGATACGGGATAATAAAATATTGGAAGTGACTAACTGTGACCTGGCACTGATCGGTGCAAAATTGATTGATGCTAAAGGGATGTATATTGTACCCGGATATGTGTGTATGCATGCTCATGGCGGTGGTGGTCACGATTTTAATGAATGTACGGAAGAGGCGTTTCGCGCAGCTGTAAAAGCGCATCAGAAGCATGGGGCGACCAGTATTTTCCCAACTTTGTCTTCTTCTCCTTTTTCAGAAATCCGTAAGGCGGTAACTGTGTGCGAAACCTTGATGAACGAGAAGGACAGTCCTGTGTTGGGGTTGCATGTAGAAGGTCCTTATCTGAATCCGAAAAGAGCAGGTGAGCAGTTTGCCGGGAAATTGAAGAATCCTGATAAAGAGGAATATACTTCTTTATTGGAAAGTACTGACTGCATCAAGCGTTGGGACGCTTCACCTGAACTTCCGGGCGCGTTGGAATTTGCCCGCTATTTGAAATCAAAAGGTATATTAGTGGCTGTGTCACATACAGAATCGGAATACGAGGGGATAAAAGCTGCGTTTGAAGCTGGGTTTACTCATACTGCCCATTTCTATAACGGTATGCCGGGATTCCATAAATGTCGTGAATATAAATACGAAGGGACAGTGGAAAGTGTTTATCTGACAGACGGAATGACCATTGAATTGATTGCCGACGGTATCCATTTACCTGCTACTATTCTTCGGTTGGCTTATAAGTTGAAGGGAGTGGAAAAAACTTGTTTGGTTACGGATGCTTTGGCATATGCCGCTGCTGATGGAATGGAAATAACAGATCCTAATGTGATTATAGAAGATGGTGTATGCAAAATGGCTGATCATTCTTCATTGGCAGGTAGCATAGCAACCATGGATGTATTGGTACGGACAATGGTAAAAGCTGGTATTCCGCTGGCCGATGCCGTGCGGATGGCTTCTGAAACTCCGGCACGGATTATGGGAGTGGATGACCGGAAGGGGGCATTGCAGAAAGATATGGATGCCGATGTGTTGATTTTGGATAGAGAACTGAATATCCGGGCGGCTTGGGCTATGGGCAGGCTGGTGGAGGATACGAATACTTTGTTTTAAAATAGAAGATAAAGGGAGAATTAGTATCCTTATTGTGTGGACAAGATGCCTTGACTGTTTCGGAAAACAATCAAGGTATCTTTTTTCGGGTTTAACTCGTCATTATCAAGAGGATTTGCTACATTTGCAACTTGTTAAAATGAGAACCAAATAATAAAAAACGATATGAACGGAGATTTTAGAGAGGATTTGAAGAGAGCCTGTGAAGTGATGCAGAAGGGAGGAGTGATTCTTTATCCTACTGATACTATTTGGGGAATAGGTTGTGATGCAACTAATCCGGAGGCGGTGAAACGAGTTTATGATATAAAGAAGCGTGCTGACAGTAAGGCGATGCTTGTATTGGTGGACAGTACGGTAAAAGTAAATTTTTATGTTAGTGATGTACCTGCGGTAGCTTGGGATTTGATTGAGTTTACCACAAAACCATTGACTATTATTTATGATGGGGCACGTAATCTGGCTGAGAATTTGCTGGCTGAGGACGGCAGTGTAGGTATTCGTGTTACGGCTGAGGAATTCTCCAAACAACTTTGTTTCCGGTTTCGTAAAGCTATTGTGTCGACTTCTGCCAATATCAGCGGTCAGCCTTCACCTGCCAACTTCAGTGAAATCAGTGAAGAAGTAAAACAAGCTGTAGACTATATTGTGGAGTATAGACAAGATGAAGTGGGGCATCCCAAACCATCCAGCATTATCAAACTGGGTAAAGGGGGAGAAGTGAAGATTATTAGAGAGTAAAAAAAGGAATGGACGCAATTATAGACGAAAATAAGAAAAGTTGGTTACAGCGCTTTATCTTATGGCGCGAAAAGAAGATAAAAGAGAAACACTTTATTCTTATATTAAGTTTTCTTGCTGGTATTTTTACGGCATTGGCCGCATGGTTTCTGAAGTTTCTAGTAGAATGGATCAAGGAATTTCTGACTGAAAATTTTGATTCTACAGGAGTCAACTGGTTGTATTTGGTGTATCCGGTTTTGGTATTTTTCTTACCGGATTGTTCATTCGTTATATTGTGAAAGATGACATCAGTCATGGGGTGACGAAAATATTATATGCATATCCGTCGCCAAAGCCGCATCAAGCGGCATAATACATGGTCTCTGTGATAGCCAGTGCCATTACTATCGGTTTTGGTGGTTCCGTAGGTGCAGAGGCTCCGATTGTGCTGACCGGATCGGCTATCGGTTCTAATTTGGGAAGTGTATTCAAGATGGAGCATAAGACCCTGATGCTGTTGGTGGGGTGTGGTGCGGCAGGTGCTGTGGCCGGTATTTTTAAGGCTCCTATTGCAGGCTTGGTTTTTACTTTGGAAGTCTTGATGATTGATCTGACGATGGCATCATTGTTGCCTCTTCTTGTTTCCTGTGTCACGGCAGCTACTGTTTCTTATATTCTTACCGGTCCCGATGCCATGTTCAAGTTCCATATGGATGAACCGTTTCTGATGGAGCGCATTCCTTCGGCAATTCTGTTAGGCATTGCGTGCGGGTTGGTTTCTTTGTATTTTACGCGGGCTATGAATTCTGTGGAGAATATATTTCGTCGATATAGTAATCCGTATATCAAGCTGGCTATAGGCGGTGCAATGCTGAGCATATTGATTTTCTTGTTTCCTCCATTGTATGGTGAAGGATATGATACTATTAATTTATTGCTGAATGGCGTAACCAATCATGACTGGAATACAGTAATGAATAACTCTATCTTTTATGGGTTCGATAATTTGTTACTCGTTTATTTGGCCATGATTGTACTTTTCAAAGTCTTTGCTTCCAGTGCAACGAATGGCGGTGGTGGTTGCGGGGGAATTTTTGCTCCCAGTTTGTTCTTGGGGTGTATCACCGGGTTTATCTTCGCTCATTTCTGTAATGAACTGCATGTAGGTCCTTATATCCCGGAGAAAAATTTTGCCTTGTTGGGAATGGCGGGATTGATGTCGGGAGTAATGCATGCTCCGCTGACTGGTATTTTTCTGATTGCAGAACTGACTGGCGGGTATGATTTGTTCCTTCCGCTGATGATGGTATCTGTCAGCTCTTATCTTACCATTATGATATTCGAGCCGCATAGTATTTATTCTATGCGTTTGGCTAAGAAAGGTGAATTGATAACGCATCATAAAGACAAGGCCGTATTGACTCTGATGAATATTGACAGTGTGGTTGAAACTGATTTTGAGAAAGTGCGTCCTGATATGGATTTAGGTGAAATGGTTAAAGTCATTTCGCAGGCTAAACGCAATTTGTTTCCGGTAGTGGATGTCAATGGAGAACTTTTGGGCATTGTGGTATTGGATGATATCCGTAATATTATGTTCCGTCAGGATTATACCATCGTTTCAAGGTGGAAAAATTTATGATTTCTCCTCCGGCACGGATCAATGTTACTGATTCAATGGAAGAAGTGATGAAGAAGTTTGATGATACAAAGGCCTGGAACCTGCCTGTGATTAATGAAGAGGGAAAATACAAAGGGTTTGTTTCCAAGTCCAAAATATTTAATTCGTACCGGCAGGTGTTGGTTGATTTCTCTGAAGATTAAATAATGTAAGTATATGGAAAAGAAAGATTTGCGGATCGTATATATGGGTACTCCCGATTTTGCGGTGGAGAGCCTGAAAAGATTGGTTGAAGGAGGCTATAATGTAGTAGGTGTGATAACTATGCCCGACAAACCGATGGGACGACATGGCAGTGTGCTGCAACCTAGTCCGGTGAAAGAATATGCTGTTTCTCAAGGTCTGAGGATACTTCAGCCGGAGAAATTGAAGGATGAGGCTTTTATAGAGGAACTCCGGTCTTTACAAGCCGATTTACAAATTGTAGTTGCTTTCCGTATGCTTCCCGAAATAGTATGGAATATGCCGCGTTTGGGCACATTTAACTTGCATGCATCTTTATTACCTCAATATAGAGGAGCTGCTCCTATAAATTGGGCGGTGATAAACGGAGATACGGAAACTGGTATTACGACTTTTCTTGAAACATGAGATAGATACCGGTGAGATTATCCAACAGGTGCGCGTTCCTATTGCTGATACGGATAATGTGGAAATAGTACATGATAAGCTGATGTATTTGGGGGGAGATTTGGTTTTGGAAACCGTGGATGCTATTTTGAATGGAAGTGTGAAACCTGTTCCTCAGGAAAGTTTGATCCGGCAGGAAACGGAGTTGCGTCCGGCACCGAAAATATTTAAAGAAACTTGCCGTATAGACTGGAATAAAGGTGTGAAGCAGATTTATGACTTTATTCGCGGGCTGTCTCCTTATCCGGCTGCATGGACCGAACTGTGTGTGGCTGATGGAACACGTCAGGTTTTAAAAATATATGAAACGGAGAAGTTTTTGCTTCCCATGAGATGAATATAGGCGATATCCGTACGGATATGAAGACCTATTTTCAGGTGGCTGTAAAAGATGGTTTTATTAATGTGCTTACTTTGCAGCTGGCAGGAAAGAAACGTATGAATGTGGCTGATTTTTTGAGAGGCTACAGAACTTCGGATAATAATAAGGTAGAATAAATGATAAAGCTGTATCGAAAGATTTTCGGATACAGCCTTTTCGTTACAATAAGACAAGGAGTTGTTAAGAATCATTTAATTTTTGTGTTGGATATACCTTTCTGTATGAACGGAAAGTTTGTAGATTTACTTTTATTATAACTTACTGTAACGGTTTCTTTGCCATTGTTAATGGTATTCATTTTTATTTTAAATCCTTGTAGCTTACCCTCTTTATATCCGGGAACATCCAATAAAGGGAAGGATACATAACCGGAACTCGGATATTCCTGTCTGTCACCTTCGGCATTGTGGCGTAATTCTACGGCCATATATCCGTTTGCGTCAGGAACAGTTCCTTCTGTGGCTACAAGGCTGATCCGATGTTTGATATTAGAGTTGAAACCTAATATTTGGAACATAAGGGTCAGGTGTGTCTTACCCATAATGGGAGTGATGAGGTTGATTCCATCATGTCCGTAAATATCTTCCTCATTTTCTTTTAATGTATCCATTCGTTTGGTTAAAATCTTCTGCAAGTAATCTATAGAAATAAAAGGTCCTTTCTTACTTGCATCTCCGGTCGGATTGTCTGCATTTATATAGGTATAAAAAATACGTTGCCCCGGATTATTTGTTTCAAAACGTGTTAATTTATCGGGATTCACTACGTATGCTACTCCATCATTATCGCTTTCTATCATTGCTTCACCGGGTATTTCGCTGGGGTCACTACGGTTGCTAAAGCGGCGTTAAAAGGCATTCCTGCCTGCATGTCGTAGATGTCATCATCATAGTCATCCAGGCAAGATTGTATAAATGGAATCAGCATTACCATAATTATAACAATAACTGTCGCTTTATATTTTCTCATATTCTCTGTTTCTAGAATTGTTTCTATGGCTTAAATGCGAAGATAGTAAGTTTACTGCTTGTAAAAATGTTAAATCTGCTTAAGCAAAAATTTTATTCTTCCGGATGCAGTATTTTTGCAGTCTTATCATTTATCCAATAAAGAAGTGTCACAAACAATGAATGAAACAGAATTGGTGGAACGTTGCGGCAAGGGTGATAACCTTGCACGCAAGCAATTGTATGAGCGTTATGCCGGGCAATTGATGGCCGTTTGTGTTCGTTATACAGGTGATAGGGAAGTGGCACAGGATGTCTTACATGATGGATTTTTGAATATATTTCGTTCATTCAGTCAGTTTACTTATAAAGGAGAGGGGTCATTGAAAGCATGGCTGACACGTATTATGGTAAATGAAGCACTGGGCTATCTTCGCAAGAAAGCTTCTACAAATCAGGAAGTGATAGTCGAAGAGTTGCCCGATGTGATAGATGGAGATGAGGATGATTTTGAGCAAATACCCCAATCTGTTTTAATGCAATTCATTAAAGAGCTTCCGGATGGATATAGAACGGTCTTTAATTTATATGTATTAGAAGAAAAGGGACATAAGGAGATTGCTGAAATGCTAGGAATTACAGAACATACTTCATCATCTCAATTATACAGAGCCAAAACCTTATTGATGAAAAAATAAATGATTATAGAAAGAGGATATAGGAATGAAAGAAAAAGATAAATGGATAAAAAATTTCCGCACCCGGATGGAGGGCTATTCGAACCGGCTCCTGCTGATCTTTGGGAACAGTTGGAAAAGGAACTGGATACGGTTCCGAAAGTAATTCCGATGTGGCGCCGCTGGCAGGCTGTAGCAGCTGTTGCCTTGTTAGTGGTTGTGTCTTCATTGACCGTATGGTTTTGGCAGTCACCTTCTGCAAACTATTTGGAGAAACAGTCGGCAGAGTTGAATGTAATGCACGAACCGATGAGTTGGTGCCGGGATCAATCACTCCTGAGCAACCTATGGCCTTGGTAGTTCCTGCTGCCCGCTCTGGGAAAAACAACATGTAAAAGTTGGTGGGGTTGCTAAGGCAGAGGCATTGGCTGCCGAACAGGAGGTTTTGCTAAATAAAGAGGTGGAAGAGATACAAATAGAGGAAAATTATATTGAAGAGCAGAAAGAGGAATCTGTTATAGTGGAACAAAAACAGCAGAAACAGGCCGGCAGATCTTCCTATTCGGCTGCCAAAACGAATTACGCTTACGTGGCTCCTCATAGAAAGAAGGACAGAAACTGGTCGGTAGGACTTTCTACCGGTAATGGAACCTTTTCATCCTCGACTAGTATGGATGGATATTTGCCTTTGCCTAATGGCACAAGGAATGCAACAATGAATAGCGCTTATGGAGTGGAAACAAGGGCTGAAATTGATAAGCTGGTTCAGTTCAATAACTTGTCGGAAGGAAAGGATGCGCAGTCTGATATAAAATATCGTATGCCTGTTACTTTTGGAGCTTCCCTTCGTTTTGATTTAAGTGATGATTGGGCTGTAGAAACCGGGGTGACTTATACCCAGCTTTCATCCGAAACACGTTCGGGAACCGAAAAAAACAATTATGGTTGGGAAGAGAAACTGCATTATGTGGGTATTCCTCTGAAAGTGAACCGGAATATATGGAGTAACAAGCGGTTTGAAGTGTATGCCTCGGCAGGTGGAGCGGTAGAAAAATGTGTGTCTGGAAAGCGGAGCATTATCGGCAGTGTTTCTACATCAAATGCAGGAAAAGATGAACAGTTTTCGGGAGGGGAGGAAAATGTCAAAGTGAAACCTTTGCAATGGTCTTTGTCCGCAGCGGCAGGTGCGCAGTTTAAGATTACGGAGAAATTGGGTATTTATGCGGAGCCGGGAGTTGTTTATTACTTTGATGACGGCAGTAATGTAAATACGATTCGCAAGGAACATCCTTTAATTTTAATATACAGTTGGGTGTGCGGTTTACTTTGCCGAAATAAAATGAACTTTTTCACTGTTCTTATATAAAATATGGTTATCTTTGTTCTGTATAAAAAGAATAAGAACAGTGAACCATGAATAGACCTCTGATATCCCCTTCTTTGTTGTCTGCCAATTTGCTAATCTACAGGCAGATATAGAACAAATAAATCGTAGTGATGCCGACTGGCTGCATATTGATATAATGGATGGTGTGTTTGTACCGAATATTTCTTTTGGTTTTCCTGTATTGAAATATGTAGCCGAGTTGTCTGAAAAACCTTTGGATGTACATTTGATGATTGTTAATCCCGAGAAATTCATTAAAGAAGTGAAAGATTTGGGAACAATGATGATGAATGTGCATTATGAAGCCTGTGTACACTTGCATAGAGTGGTGCAACAGATAAAGGATGCCGGAATGAAAGCGGCTGTCACATTGAATCCTTCTACTCCTGTAGCTATGTTGGCCGATATTATCCGTGACGTGGATATGGTGTTGCTGATGAGTGTGAATCCCGGTTTTGGTGGTCAGAAATTTATTGTACATACCTGGATAAGGTGAGGGAATTACGTGAATTGATAACGAATACAGGTTCGCAGGCATTGATAGAGGTTGACGGGGGAGTGAACCTGGAAACCGGCAGACAGCTTGTAGAGGCTGGAGCGGACGTGCTGGTGGCAGGAAATGCTGTGTTCAAAGCTCCTGATATGTCAGACATGATACATCGGTTGAAATCTCTTTGAGCTTAAAAACAAAGTGCGAAATATAGCGGCTGTAAAGCTTTGTTCCATGTTCCGGTTGACTATACCTCTAGTCGCCGGAATTTTTGTATCCGATCATTTTTTTCAAGGCGCCTTGCCTGTGCTTGTTTCTGGCACGGGAATATTGGGGTGCTTGATTGGCTTGATTGTATTGATGAAATGGCAAGGCTACCTTTCCCGATGGTTATTTGGAGGCATGGTTTTTATGTTTCTATTTTGTGTAGGGGCATTGTTGCTACAGCAAAAATGGCAACGGGTGGACTATGAATGGTCATCAGGGAAGAATATGTATCAAGGGGTGATAGTGGATGTTCCGCAAGAAAAGGCCAAAACATATCTCTGTAAATTGCGGATAGATAAAGAAATGTCTGAGAGGGGGATGGTTCCTGTTAATCGTATGATACTAGTTTATATTATGAAAGATAGTCTTTCTGTAAATTTACGATGTGGAGACCATTTGAACTTTTATACACGTATCTCGACTCCTGAAAGAGAGGTGATTCCGGGAGAATTTGATTATGCGGCTTATCTTTTCAGACAGCAAATTAGCGGAACGGCCGTAATCTTTCCGGGGTATTGGCAATGGACAGGCAAGAAATCGGCATTGACATGGAAACAGCGGCAGGTGTATGGAGAGAGAAAATACTGGACAGTTATCGGAAGTGGGGATTCTCGGGAGATGAATTTGCCGTATTGTCGGCTTTGACTGTTGGCTATAAAGAGGAACTGAGTGAGGATTTACGTGAAACTTATCAAGTGGCGGGAGTGAGCCATATCTTGGCTTTGTCAGGAATGCATATAGCTGTTTTGTGGGGATTATTGTGTTGGATATTGCGTCCGCTGGATAGAAGTTGCCTGCTGCGATGGGTAAAGTGTGGCATTATTGTGTTGTTGTTATGGACATTTGCTTTTTTAGTGGGCTTGCCTCCCTCGGTTATACGGGCGGTGGTGATGTGTATGTTAATGACAGCGGCGCGTGCGGCAGGAGAACGGACTTTGTCATTGAATACCTTGTCTGTAGCGGCATTCTTTATGCTGCTTTACAATCCTTTTTATCTTTTTGATACCGGGTTCCAGTTGTCATTTCTGGCTGTACTTTCAATTTTGTTTATTTATCCTGTCATTTCCCGGTATTGGCGGTGCGTCACCCTGTACCTCGTTATATTTGGGGGATAGTGGCAGTTTCGCTGGCGGCACAGTTAGGGACAGCTCCCGTGGTTATTTATAAATTCGCTTATTTTCCTGTTTATTTTTTACCGGCCAATCTGATAGTGGCACCTTTAGTGCTTGTTATAATTTATGGAACGGTAGCAAGTTTTGTCTTGTCTCCTTTTACGGTATTGCATATATGGGTGGTAAAAGGATTGAACGGGGTGTTGCGGTTGCTGAATGACAGTATGCAATGGGTGGGGGATTTGCCTGTATCACATTCCGGCGATATACATTTGTCTTTGCTTCAGGTTGGTATTCTTTATGTATTATTGTTTGTGGTATTATCTTATCTGTTATCTCCTTCACGGAAATCGTTGATTACTGTTTTGTGTGGAATCAATCTTTTTATAGGATTTTCAGGTTGTCTATATTATATGAAAGAGGAGTCTTTTCAGTTAATCCTGGCCCATTCGCAAGTAAAAGTTTCCCCTCAAAAAGATGTTTGGCAACAGGATAGCATTTATCATTATAAAGGTATGAATATATGTGTTTTGGTGGATAACCGCTGGCGGAGCAGATCGGTTGATAGTTTGTTGGATATTGATTATATGTACTTGTGTAAAGGTTTTAAAGGAAAAATTGCTCCATTACAAAAAATATTTAAAATAAGGAAGGTTATACTGGATGCTTCGCTCGGTGGGTATAGATTGAATTTGTTAAAGGACGAGTGTAGAGGTTTGGGATTGGATTATATTGATATGTCTCCGAAAGGTTCTTACCGTATTCTTCTGTGAATAAAGAATTAATTTGTAAATTTGCCATTTCAAAAGAAAAAGATTGAATATGTTATCAAAAGTAATTGCACAGGCTAATATAGACCATGCCGAAAAATGGTTTGAAAGAGCTGATAAAATAGTTATTGTTACCCATGTGTCACCGGATGGTGATGCCATTGGCTCCTCGTTAGGATTATGGCATTTTTTGGAATCACAGGAAAAGACGGTGAATGTCATTGTTCCCAATGCTTTTCCGGATTTTCTGAGATGGATGCCGGGAGCCAAGGATATAATCCGGTACGATAAATATACTGAATTTGCCAATAAGCTGCTGAATGAGGCGGATGTGATCTGCTGTCTGGATTTCAATGCATTGTCTCGTATTGATGCGATGGCGGATGCTGTGGCTCAGTCGCCGGCACGCAAAATGATGATTGACCATCACCTTAATCCGGAAGCCTTTTGTAGAATCATTATTTCTCATCCTGAAATATCTTCTACATCGGAATTGGTTTTCCGGTTGATATGCCGTCTGGGGTATTTTGAGGATATCACCAAGGAAGGTGCTGAATGTATTTATACGGGGATGATGACCGATACAGGTGGCTTTACTTATAATTCTAATGACCGTGAGATTTATTTCATTATCAGCGAACTGCTTTCGAAAGGCATTGATAAGGATGAGATTTATCGTAAAGTTTATAATACGTATTCTGAAGGGCGTTTACGCCTGATGGGATATGTGCTGTACGACAAGATGCAAGTATTTCCTCAGTTCAATTCGGCATTGGTTTGGCTGACAAAAGAGGAGCAAAGTAAATTCCAGTATGTAAAAGGAGATACGGAAGGGTTTGTGAATATTCCACTTTCCATAAAGAATATTATTTTCTCCGTATTCTTGCGTGAGGATACGGAAAAGAATATGATAAAGGTATCTCTGCGTTCTGTAGGTGCTTTCCCTTGTAATAAAGTGGCTGCCGAGTTTTTTAATGGAGGTGGTCATCTGAATGCATCCGGTGGGGAGTTTTATGGAACAATGGATGAAGCCATCGACTGTTTAAACAGGCTTTGGTGAAGTACGAGGAACTGCTTCTGGCAAAAAAATAGTTATTTTAGTATAATTGCATACAAACAATATAAAAGTTAGGGCTTATTTATTAATTTTGCCCGAAAATAACAGAACTTAGAATGAAGAAATTAGGTATATTGTTCGCATCTGTGTTTCTTTTAGGGCTGGTCTTCCAGTCTTGCAATAATGGAAAGACCTATGCTGAAATGAAAGAAGAAGAGAGAGAAGCTATCAAACGATTTATTGAACGGGAAGATATCAATGTGATCAGCTTTGAACAGTTCCAGGAACAGGATTCTACGACCAATGTGGATGAAAACCAGTTTGTCCTTTTCTCGGAAACAGGTGTTTATATGCAGATTGTGGAAGAGGGAAACGGAGAGCGTTTGAAAGACGGTCGTTATGAGATTCTGGTCCGGTATGTGGAGGAACAGATTACTTCGGATGGAATAGATTCTTTGTCTTGGAATACAGACTATGGGAATTCTCAAATGGTTTATCCGGATGCTATGATGCTGACAAAAAGCGGAAAATCTTTTTCAGCTACATTCACCTCCGGTATAATGTATACAGTTTGGGGTACACCTTATGTACCTTCAGGATGGTTGATTCCATTCAATTACATAAAGGTCGGCAGGGAGATTTCCGGTCGTTCTAAGATCAGACTGATTGTACCTCACAGTGAAGGACAGTCTGACGCTTCTGCTTCTGTCTATCCTTGTTACTATGAAATAACTTATCAATTAGCACGATGACATTAATTAAATCAATATCCGGAATTCGTGGAACCATTGGTGGGCACGTGGGGGAAGGTTTGAACCCGCTGGATATAGTGAAATTTACATCAGCTTATGCAACGCTGATACGTAAAACAACCACAGTAAAGAGTAATAAAATTGTAGTAGGACGTGACGCACGTATCTCCGGTGAGATGGTGAAGAACGTGGTATGCGGTACTTTAATGGGAATGGGGTTTGATGTGGTGAATATCGGACTGGCATCTACACCGACTACAGAACTGGCTGTAACCATGGAAGGAGCGTGCGGTGGCATTATTTTGACTGCCAGCCACAATCCCAGACAATGGAACGCTTTGAAGTTGCTGAATGAGCATGGAGAATTCCTGAATAAGGAAGAAGGAAATGAAGTGCTGCGTATAGCAGAAGCGGAAGCGTTTGAGTTTGCCGATATAGACCACATCGGAAGTTATCGCGAAGACAATACCTACAATCAGAAACATATAGATAGTGTTTTGGCTTTGAAACTGGTAGACGTGGATGCTATCCGTAAGGCCAATTTCCGTGTAGCTATAGATTGCGTTAATTCAGTTGGCGGTATTATTCTTCCTGAATTGTTGGAAAGGTTGGGAGTGAAGCATGTAGAAAAGCTTTATTGTGAAGCGACGGTGATTTTCAGCATAACCCGGAACCTTTGGAAAAGAACCTGGGGGACATTATGGGATTGATGGCCAAAGGCGGTTGTGACGTGGCTTTCGTTGTAGACCCGGATGTTGACCGTCTGGCTATGATCTGTGAGGATGGAAAAATGTATGGCGAAGAATATACATTGGTGACCGTGGCAGACTATGTATTGAAACATACTCCCGGAAATACCGTTTCTAACTTGAGTTCTACCCGTGCTTTGCGCGATGTGACCCGTAAATATGGCTGTGAATACAATGCTTCGGCTGTAGGGGAAGTGAATGTGGTTACCAAGATGAAAGCGACTCATGCTGTGATTGGAGGTGAAGGAATGGTGGAGTAATCTATCCTGAAGTCATTACGGACGTGATGCATTGGTGGGAATTGCTTTATTCCTGAGCCATTTGGCGCATGAAGGAAGAAGTCAGTGAACTGCGTGCTACTTATCCTCCTTATTTCATTGCCAAGAATCGCATTGATCTGACTCCGGAAACGGATGTGGACGCTATTCTGGCAAGGTGAAGGAACTGTATAAGGATGAAGAGATAAACGACATAGACGGTGTGAAAATAGATTTCCCGGACAAGTGGTACATTTGCGTAAGAGTAATACCGAACCTATTATCCGTGTGTATTCTGAGGCTGCAACCATGGAGGCGGCAGATGAAATAGGCCAGAAGATAATGGATGTGGTTTATAGCCTGGCGAAATAAATACATTATTAATAGATAATTAGCCGTATTGAATGAGATTATATTTCGTTTGATACGGCATTGTTTTTAATCAGATAGAAATAAATAACGTGAGTTCGAAATAAATCAAAAAATAGCAAGTTGTCCGTCATTGACAAACTTTACGTCAATGGCGGGCTTCTTTTCAAAAAAGCAGTATGCCGCGATAGCCGACAAGGAGTTGGCTATAAAGTTACTGAATGAACGATGT
>ENA-OQHP01000156-OQHP01000156.1-human-gut-metagenome-genome-assembly--contig:-NODE-156-length-22225-cov-2.171282_pt1 | contig 22225 bp, 24 predicted proteins | sample MGYA00242563_ERZ504717 | MGnify/ENA primary metagenome ERZ504717 (study PRJEB26092, sample SAMD00036212) | human gut metagenome | host: Homo sapiens | study: EMG produced TPA metagenomics assembly of... | reverse complement strand
AAAAAGCAGATGGTGCCATCTACAATGTACCGGGTAAAGGAAATGTTACTGTAACTTATCAGGGTAAAAAACTTTTCAACGACGAAATGGCATTCACCCAGTTTGGCTACACCGAAGTATTGGTAGACGGCTTGTTCGACAAGAAAGTAAACACCCGCGTGATTTTCAATTCCACGACCGGTGGTATTTTAAAGATTGACAAAGACTAAGACATTGAGTTTATAAAAATAAAAAGGTCGTTTCTCACTCATTGGAAGAACGACCTTTTATATTTTCAGTATTTAAGCCTTATTTCTGTTTCACCAGCTTCATATACACAGGAAGTCCGTTTCGCAACAAGCAAGACACTTCCGTATTTCCATTCTCCATTGTTTTTAAGAACACACCAGGCACATGTCCATCCATCTGCCAGATACCCTTCAGTTCAATAAATGCAGGGGTAGGAATCTCCTTCCAGTTCTTCTTGTCCAGCATTTTAGGACGCAAGTTCGGATTGACCATACCCAACAACAGACTACCATCCGTATTCTTTTGTTCTATCAGCAACAGTTCCGTAGCCGAAGAAACTACCTCACCGGCTGTCAATCCCTTCGCAGGAATAAAGAATGAATAAGCCAGCACATTCTTCGGTGCATATTTAATAATGTGCAAGGAATCCTGCATTTCCACTACCGAAAATAATTCTCCTTTTGTCTGACGGTCGGCCACATCCTTCATCTTAGCTTCATCCGCTGCCGGAACTACTACAAAAGAATAAGACTTCTTCTCCGGTTTCACTCCGTGGTTCATATACGCTTTTGCCACCACTTCTTTAGCCGGTTTGCCAGCCATACCTACAGAAGAAGGAGTTTCCTGTTCGTCATAAATCACTGTAAGTTCATCGTGACCTGCCGGAACAAAGAAGCCGGTTGAAACAGGATTAATCATCGTCACAGATTCTGAAGAAGCATAATTCTGGCGATTTCCTTTCGTTACCTCCTGTCCGTTCACAGTCAACTTATTGTACTGTTTACTTACTACCGACTGGAATAAGTTCGTAGCCGTAATCATGTTGTCCGCATAATCACCCTTTGCAGAAATACCATTCCCAATACTGAACAACATACCGTCAATAGCCAACACCGACTTACAGAAAGTCAAATTAGTAGGAGTAAATCGCTGGCTTCCCCAACGGTCATCCTGATCAAAAGCGGTAGCAAAGAGTCCATAATCCTTCATGGATACAGCCCCGGCAAAATTGCTCGTTCTGGCCTTCTGGTCAAAACGATCCTTATCGTTCTTATAAGGCATCATTTCCGCCCAGTCGGTATAATGCACTGTCGTACTTCCCGGCATCATGTTCCAGTCCCATCCGGCACCCTTGTTCTCATTGTTAGAAGGATAACCTGTAGGAACCAGTCCCCCATCGTACAGAATCTCCAGTGTACCATGGCTCTGGTAACGTCCGAAACGATTGGTCTTGTTATAAATTTCACTTCCCCATAACATAGCTGTAGGCGACTTCATCACAGCCACCCATCCCGCTGGCGGTACACTCCTGCCGAGCTGTAGTTATACTGATAGAATCCGTTGGCATCAGCTGCCGGTACCGGATACTTATCCGTCTTAAAGAAGTAATTATAATAAGCAGCCAGTTCCTTATCTAAATCCGTACCTGTAGCATCCGCTCCAATCTCAATCAACTGTTCGAACAGCTTTTGCGTAAAGGGTACTTCAATACTATAGAAGGATGGCGTCCTGCCATACTGTTGGCATAAATCCGGTTCTTATCACCTTCTGCACGCACAGCAGTCATGTAAATCGTTACGACAGCCCTTTTCAGTCTTTCGTACGACTTAGGGTCAATCTTGAATGAAGTCCCCTTGAAACGATAGAAGTATTCCACCCACGTTTTGTAAGAATACATGTATCCGTTATAGTGCGCATTGTGGTGGAAACCTGTACCGTCCGGCTTCAAGATGTCCTTATTGCCCACATTATAGCGCGTACATACCCGCAGGAAGCCGGAGAGCAACTGCAAGTCCTGCACAGCCTGCTGGTCATTCGGGTTAGCCAGTGCCAGATTAAACACGTATGGCACAATGTTGAAAATATAGTCCGAACTAATCCAGTTCAGGATGGCCTTATCTCCTTGACGAATCACGTCCACTTCCAGTAATTTCTGTACGGCTGCAATCATTTTAGCCTTACGTACCTCATCACATACCGGAATGGCACTCATCAAATCAGTCGGAATCGTTCTCACATCACTATAGTTGCTATATACCAGCTTAGGCATACGAAGGAAAAAATTGTGTGTAAACAGATAATCCAGATATAAATCCAAATCGCCTTTGCTGATTTACCGTATTTCTGCACTCCGTATGACAACGCACGTACCGTTTTTGCCACATCTCTCAGATGCTGATTCATCACTTTCTCGCCCCATAAATCTGCTCCTGTCACGGTATAATCTCCCGTACGCTGCAGCATCAGCATCCTTTAGCCCCATCTGGGCAGCCTTCAGCTCACTCTCAGAAGCCTTCGGTTCCGGAAACTTATATTTCTTACGGAACTCTGCAAGTTCTTTCAGCTTCGTTTCGTCCGCATCCTGATTCACAGTCTGCTGTACTGCCGCATCTGTCGTCATGTTACCGGCTGCATGCACAGCCGGAGTACACATTCCACACAAAAAAAGTAAATAAAGGTTTCGCGTTAAGTTCATGATATTTAAAGTTTATAATTATTTCAAAGCCTTCAACCAAACTGGAACACTACCCAAACGGCGTTCCAATTGTGCCTCATAAAGCGACTGAGGTTCTACCGGCATGCCATTACTTTCATCCAGCTTCACCTGCTCTTGTACAAACTTGACAGGATCACCATGGAATCCTACAATAACCGGCGGTAAAATTTTCCAATATTTCCAACCCGTACGCCACCAGTCAAACTCCCCATTCGCCGGCAGTGTACCATTGCCATTCAGTTTTGTATTCGTAGAGAACATATTCCAGATGGTCAGGTCATTCAAATGATTCGGCACTTGATTGGCGTCTCCGCCCTGTCTGGACTGCACAAAACCACCTGTACAATTATCTATCAGTGTAGCACGAGGCTGAGTGGCATGCGATTCAAAGCAAGCATCATCTCCCCACGTAACCTTCCAGATAACAGCCCCCATACTGGTTTTGATACACCGCAGGCATGATACTGCCCGGTATTACTCTGGAACGTAGGATATTCATCCGCCAACGGACCGTCTGTACAATCACGCACCGCACCGATAAATACCCGGCTGGAACCTTGGGAACGGATAGCTGCATGACCGCGATTTCCAGTAATATTAATCTTATAAGCAGAAAAATTCGCACTCGAAATAATTGAAGCTGCCTCGCTCACATTCTCAAAATTCACACGCCGCATCCATGAATTGACAACGCGCATAAAAGCAATCGGTTTGTAAGCCCCATCGTCAATCCAGCTACGATGATGTTGAAAATCATCTACCGCATGCCCTACAAATGTCAAATCCTCTACTCCCACATTCTCATAATACGAATATTTACGCAGTTTCCAGTTCCATTGTGCATCCACCTCATGCATAATCGGTTCTTTAAAGGTAATTTCATCCCCGCTGATGTTCACAATCTGATGATAATCCTCCACCTGTACTCCTTCTGTCGAGATATTGGTCATCGTCGATTCCCAGGCATACGGCAACAGCTCCTGTTTCACCAGTTCCGGACTATTATCGTGCAAATACAAGCACACCCATTCACCTACTTTAAAATTCGATGCCCCGGCCACTTTTACCTTAAAGGTACCTTTCCCGGCATTTCCCGTCACTTCATATTCAGCTCCCAGCCATGCATTATGCTTGATGTTAATCATCACCGGAGAAGAATACATCACCTCCGTATCGGTTGGCAAATTCGGAGTATCCATTTTAATGAACGTTTTGTCGGGCCCGTCTCCTTTTATTACAAAGTTCCCACCATAGATAATGATAGACGAGCTCGTATTATTCCCTTTTCCATCGTACGCGGGGTTTTCAACATCTTGTCTCAGCGTATTATCCTCCTCATTATGCAGCACATATTCTCCTGCCGGAAAGTAGAACACCACTCCTGCATTGTCATTTGAATACGATTTGCTTTCGTCGTCAATGCGTACCAACTTTTTTCTTTCAGCAATTTCAAAAATGCCTCCCGTGCAGTCAAATCAGGATGGGCATCCATATATTCCTTCACATTAATCGTTTTATACCCTAATGCAAATCCATCTGGTGCTTCTTCTTCCCCATGTTTGTAACCGGCATAAGAAAAATCCAGCAACACATTATCGGCCGAACCTGTCACAAATTTGTTCCAGGCATCCGTGGTACCTTTTCCCTGCACTTGTGCACTAATTTTCTTCTCCCCACAACGCAAAGATATAGTCAATGTTCCCGCATCCTCATCCGTCGAACATCCGGCAAAAGGAGAAAAAGGCCGCAGCCGGTTCCTTTTCTACATCCCATACCTGACGGGTGCCTATTTGTATCCACTGAGAACCGTTATAAGAAACTTCCCAGAAGTTTTTTCTCCCACCCGGAACTGAGGAGTAAAAGTCCCTTTCCCTGCCGAACTTAAAGCCGCCGCCAACTGTCCGTCTGCAGTGGTCAGGTTTTCGGTTTTTCCATCCAGTTCACACACCCAATAACCATCTGCATCAATACCCACTAATGGGACGGAGTTCTTCTTTACCTGTTCCTCCTCTGCATACACGGTGAGCACATGTCCGTTATCCAATTCTACCAGATAACGTCCGTTGCTTTCTTTCATACAAGTAAGTACCTTCACTTTTCCCTCAGCAATCTGCTGCATATCAGCCACATCACGGTTCATCTGAACAATTACATCACTCACTGTCGGTGTATTATCTCCTTCCGTGCTTCCGTTACCTTCATTACCTTCCTCACCTGCCGGATTTTCATCCGTACATGCACATACCATCCTATCGCCATTATCGCCCAGAAAAGCAACAACCTGCCAGTCAGGAATCTTAAACAAGTTTTTTCATTCAAATCCAGTTCTTATTATTTTCTTACAACTATATGGCAAAACTACCCCGTAATAGCAATGCATCTACTACGGGGCAGTATTTCCCATATTATGATTATTTCAAGGCTTTCAACCAAGCCGGCACATATCCCAAGCGATTCTGAAGCTGCGCCTCATACAATGACTCTGGAGTAACCTTTACCCCCGTACTTTCTTCGTATGTCAGCTGACCTTCTTCTTGTGAGAAAGTAACTGCTTGCCCATGTGTACCTACCACTATAGGAGGATAAATTTTCCACCAGATACTTCCGGCATCCCACCATTTAAAGTCAGAAGCAAAGTTAATACCCTTCTCATCAATTGTACCCGTCACATACAAATTCCACAAAGTAAGATCTGACAAATGGTTGGGAGCTTCCGTTTCTGCTCCACCGGCATGATAGCGTACCAATCCCCCCCGACAATTATCAAACAACGTAGCACGAGGCTGAGTGGCATGTGATTCAAAGCAGGCATCCTGTCCCCAGTTACAATTCCACACTACGGTTCCCATACTTGGTTTGGAAACCCCGCAACCGTGCCATTGCCCATGACCTCGTGTGTCAAAACTTCGTCACTCACCTTGCCAATAAACACACGGCTGGAACCTTGTGCACGCACAGCAGAGTGTCCGCGATTACCCGTAATCGAAATATTATAAGCCGAACAGTTGGCCGACTCTCCAAAAGTAACAGCCTCACTGACACTTTCAAAGCTTACATTGCGTACCCAGGAATTTACCACACGGCTCAACTGCAAAGGCATATAACCGCTATCATAAAGCCATGCATCAGGGCATCCGGATCATTGTCCCCATGATGATAATAAGGAGTAATAGCTTTCCCGACAAACGATAAGTCTTCCACACCCACATTTTCAAAATATTTATAATCACGTATTACCCATCCACCATCATAATCATTATAAGCGATATCCACTTCATGCATAATCGGCTCATAGAAAGTCACCACATTACCATCAATAGACTTAATCTGATGGAATTCCATGACATTTACACCTTTCCCGTTCTCATTTGTTCCAGTAAGCCCTGGCTGTTGTGCCACCGACCATTCTGTTGTCATCTGACTATATATAGGTCCCACCTCTTTCTTTAGAAGTTCATCATTTCCGCTTCGCAAACGAAGCTGTACCCATTTGCCGACCGATAATTCATTGACCGACCCAACCTTTACACTGAAACTGCCCTTAGCCGCATTTTCCACCACAGTTGCCAGAATCTTAGAGTTATTAATATTCGCCGGACTATTGGTATGTTTAATAGTCAGCAATGGAGCGGTAGTCGATTCGTCTGTTCCAATCGGATTGTTCATCAGCAGGCGTGTCTTACCAGCTCCGTCACCTTTTATTACAAAATTTCCTCCGTAAATTTCAGGGAATTTATCTGTAACACCTTTCGGTTGCAAATCATAATCATCCGCAGGGAAATAGATTACAATTTTTGCAGTAGCATTTGTCGCATTCTGGTTAGAAACACGCACCAGCTTATTTTCATCCAAGATTTTGATTAAAGCTTCACGTGCCGACAAATTATCTTTCTCCATACGTTCTTTCACGTTTATCACCTTGTATCCCCAGGCGAATCCATCCAATGGAGCACTTCTCCGTGATTATATCCTGCATACGAATAATCCAGCAATACATTATCTTCACTCTTCATAAAGAACTTCTTCCATGCCTGAGCCGATGAAGAAACCGTAGCATCTATTGAAAGAACCATTCACCTCCAGATAAAGCCAGTGACAATGTTCCATCTTCATTTTCCGTGACGGATTTAAACAAAGAATAGCTGGCCGCCGTTTTTCCTTCCAGTGAAGGAGCCGGAGTGTCCGACAGTTTTTTCCAATGCGCTCCGTTCAGAGACATCTGCCAACAGCCGTCTTCCCCTAAGGCCAGTTGAGGGGTAAATGTACCCTTTCCTAAGCTCTTACGTGCCGGAACGGGATTACCGGAAAGGTCTGTCAATGTCTGTTTCTCACCTCCCAGCTGATATTCCCAATATCCATCCGCATTAATCGCAAAAGCTGGGATATCAGTATCGGTTTCTGCCTGTAAAGCCGCATTTACAATTTTCCCGTCACTTAACTCCAACGTATAGTTATGTTGTTCATCCGAGGTATAATCCACCACTTCCACTTCGCCATCCACCATCAGCTGAAGGGCAGCAATATCTGAATTATACTGCGCTAATTGTTCTGCCAGTTCAGCCGGCTGTTCCGGTATCTCTGTCGGAGCTGGAGGGTTCACGGTTTCCTCGTCCGAACATGCTGTGATTGCAAATAAACAGCAACAGAACAATGCATTCTTCCAATATTGTAAGTTCATAGTATTATCTGTTTAAATGTATCCGCATCCGATGCTGTATCGGATGGCGGAAAACTGTTTTTCTATTTTTATTATTCTATGGCTGCACCATAGCCTGCTTTCAAGGAGACAAATTCACCCTTTTCCCAATCAACTATCTGTAATGGTGATTGTTCTTCCTGAGGAATTTTTGAACTATATTCTCCCGAAGGCTTCATTGAACTACTAGCAAAAGTAGTCCAATCTGTTGCATTTTCTTCCACAGCATTATAAGCTACATTTGATTCAAAAGCATCATTTGAAGCAGGGAATGTACTCCCTTCAAGTGCCCAAATTAAGTATGATGTATTATTAGATGCAACACTAATATTACTATAAAATATATTATACCGTACACTCCAATCTCCCGTCAGTTTCGCTTTTATCCCTTGAGGATTCTGTATATAGTTACAGAATGTATTATTCTCAAGTTTTATTGCTGTTTCTTTGACAGTAAAGAATTGACCTCTGGCACTAGTGCTATTCGATTTACTATAGAAAATATTATTTGAAATATTTGCCTTAGTTATTGTCATAGATGTTCCAAAATTAACAAAATTCATTCCTGAAGCTAAAGTTTCAGTCTTTCCTGTAAATTTCACTTTATTATTAGAAAACTGAAAATCATCAATTTTTTCATTAGAACTAACAGAGGAAAATGCAAAACTATTGCTAAGTTCCATTTCACATTGGTCAAAAATAACTTTATCTACATTTGCACTAGTATGTACATGAAAAAGATATGCACCATTACGCACAAATTTCACATTCTTACACAACAAATTTTGAGTGCCAACACGTAAATAACCACTACCAGTAAAAGTAACCGTAGGAGGATTATTCGGATCATCACCAACAATAACCAATGGATGCTCCCCAGTAATTGCTAGAATTGAGGAGATTGAAATATTTACTCCACCTTTTATAAAATGTACACCAGAATTTGAGATTGTACCTCCATCTTCAATCAAATTCCCTTCATTTGCCAACGTAGGATAAGTTTCACTATTTACCAGCTCATTGCCAATATAGAAACCTCCTTGCTCATATTCCGCCTTCCAGCTTGTGATTACTTTCTTAGAACGTACCTTAATCTGGTCAATCGCCCAATACACTCCTTTATTCACCTGCAAGTAATGATGCCTTCCGCTCCATCTTGATTCGGAGGGGTAACAGACAAAGTAGTCGGATTCGAATTATCTATTGATGCAGTTACAGTCCAACCTTCCGGTGCACTTATCAACACCGCTTCTCCTTTCAAATCGATAGGAGTAGTCGCTCCTGTATTAGTCGGTACAATCCAAAATCCATCTTCCAGAGCAGGTTCTGTAATGGCACATGCCAGACCCGAAACGATAGGAATTTCATATTTCGTACCACTACCCGTTAAAGTAATTTCGAATTTATCTCCTGTCGCATTAGGGGCAGCCGATGCAATCGGACCAGCTACAGAAGAACTTCCACTTGCAGAAGCATATACACGAGTTCCTTGCTGGCTCTTTACTTCTTCCCAAGTCAGCTCGCCGTCATAGCTTACTTCCCAGTAGTATTTGCCTTCCGACTCCATGGTCAGACGGAACTGGGGAGTAACCCCCGGTTCACCACCTACAGCCAGTGCACGGTGTTCCGTTTCCACACCGCCAATCACCCAATTACCGTCAGTAGAAATACTCACTTCCTGATACACATCCGTAGCTCCTATTTCCCCCTGAGTCAGCGTGATTGTATTTCCATCACTTAGCGTCAAAGTATAGCTTCCATCCTCATTTTCTGTATAACATTGGATGGTCTTGTTCCCGTCCAAAGCCACACGTATCATGTTCATGCTTTCATTCAACCGATCGACCTTTGCTTCCATGGCAGTTACACGATCTTTCAAGGCATCAATGTCTCTTTCCAGATCATCGGTCTTACATGCTCCCAATGATAGTACCATCAGGGCCACACCTATATATTTATAGATTTTCATAATGTACATCTTGTTTTGTTAACCTATTGTTCATACTCTTAACGAACTGTCACGTTTACCGTAACCAGCTTACAGTAGCCTTCCGCTGAGAAGACTTTCAGATACAACGTATAAGAACCTGAAGGCCAGCTGGAGCTGTCACTTTCAAATTCGTTTCAGTCACTTCCACCTGCAACGGAGTTGATTCAATTACAATCTCCTTTACATTGGTCTGCTGAATAGCAACTGAAACAGATTGCCCAGCCCGGACAGACAAATCATACCCATCCGTCAAGGTCAAACCAAAAGAATCTTCAACTCCCACAGGAACCGTTACTGATTCTCCCGTAGAAGCCACTACAAATGTCATTGACTTGCCATCCTCACTAACCGTTACAGACTGAAAAATACTAGGTAACATCATGTCCGGACTTGCTATAGGAGTAGTTCCTCCAATACGTTCCCAAGTGGCACCTCCATCCATAGAAACCTGCCAGTAACCTTCTGCATCGACACTAATCTGAGGAGTTACCCCATTTTTCCCATCTACCGGCCACGCAGTAATTGAATTTCCAGCATCATCTGTCAGGACATAGTCCGCACCGTCCTGCGTGTAATGCCACGTGCCATCATCTGCAATATACATTTGCGGCATTTCGTTATCCGGATTTCCGCTGTAAACCGTCACAGCCGTTCCATCGCTCAAGTGAGTACATAATTTCCGGTCTTTTCATCACGACTATAGTCTTTGATGTAAACCTGCCCCAAAACCATGTCCTGATAAGCAACAATCTGCTTGTTATAAGCATCTATCTGTGCATCCAATGCATCCAGACGCGAATTCAGGTCGTTAATGTCATTGCGAATTTCATCACGGTCATCGCACGATGAGAACGCGATAAAAGACAGACATGTAATAAATAGATATAGTAATTTTTTCATGATATTAAAAATTTAGCGTTGTTGTGCACCATAATTTGCATATTCTGCAGTCGGGATAAATACTCCATTCTCCAAATCAAATGTAGCTCCAGCACTTACATCAAATGGATCGGAAGAGGCTGCTTCTACTTTTGTCTGAGTATAGCCACTCGGAATAGTACCATTCCAATAATTAGTTGGAATATCCTTGCCCTTATCAAATTTTAGAAGATTCTCAAAAGTAACTACTGAAGGGGTCGCCGAATGTACATTCAGTAAATACGAGGTCTTTGCTTTTTCATCATTAGTATTACTCCACAACAAAAGATTACGGAATATAACTGTACCTCTTATGTTGCCACGTATCATAGGTTGGGAACCACAAAGGAAATTAATAAACGTATTATTTTCTATTGTGATAGTATTTTTTTCACTGTAAATTCCATCAGTACCATCAGTTGTTAAAACCAGAATGTTACCATTAATTGAATAATCATTAGTCATCGTTGAGTAAAATACATTATTTATTATGGAAACATCTGCGCTCAAATTTCGATTATAAACAACTTTATTCTCACCGCTTCCAGTCGAGCCTGACAAATTAAACAATCGAGAAGCAGCATATGCTGTTGTTTGGTTAAATGCAAAACGATTTCCTTTCAAATATATATTATCAATTGAATTATCATCGCCCAAAAATGCATTTAAGAAATTTCCACCTGAAGCGATTGGTACTTTACAACCATCCAGAATCAAATTATTCAATATAATGCCTGAAGCATTTATCTGCATAAATGGAGATATTGCGTTCTTAAATATCACATTTGAGCAATAAATTCACCCGCTGTTCCTGTAGCATTAAACAAATTTGTATTATCAACAACAACCGGTTCACCCTTCGGATTATCTGAAATTAATACCAATTTATTAAAGTCAGTTGAAGAGATAACAGCTTCCACACCCTGAGGAATAAAATAAACGCCATCCGCAGAGATTGTTGCGGCATCAGTTGAAAGCAGTTTTCCATCCGAGTAAGTCGCCTTATTTATAGTCACATTACCCACAGTAATGTCACCTCCCTGATTATACACCTGATTGAAATAGCTGGTCACAGCTTCCCGAACCTTCACCTTTGCTACAGCCCAGTACATTCCTTTATTCACCTGTACCACCACTTCATCCGTATTATTGGCAGTAGCACGACTTTTCAAGCCAGCAGAAGCAGTTGCTGACTTTTTCACTGTCAAAGTAGCTTTACCGTCAGTCAAAGTTTCAGAAATGCTAGCTTCCCATCCGTGAGGAGCAATCACAAACCAATGGTCACCTTTTATCTCTACTTCGGCAGAAGCTCCATCTGCACCAATTTCCCAATAACCATCCGCCATATCTTTTTCCGGTACATTGATCACGCATGACAGGTCTGAGATGATAGGAATGCGAACTTCATTTGTAGGATCTTGCCCGTCACCATTTGTATAATAGGTCAGCACAAACTCATTTTCCTCTACCTTTGCATCCTTAAAAAGGTTATCCTTGGCTAATTCACCACCAGCTTCAGTTACATACACTTTATTACCTTCTGCATCAGTTACATTCTGCCAAGGCTCAGAGTCGCCAAATCTTACTTGCCAATAATACTGCCGTGTAGAATTATCCAATGCAATGTTAAATTCAGGCTTATCTCCATCAGCACTACTATCAGCACCCACTGCATTATAAGGAGTATCACTGCCATTCAGCATCCACTTGCCCGTTTCCGGATTAACCCCCAGCTGAGGAGTCGTAACCGTACCTTTTGAACCAATTGCAAGTGTCAATACATTCCCGTCATTAAACTTGGCAGTAAAAGTAGTTCCATCATTTACCAATACCTCAGAAATAGAATAAGCCGGAACTTCGGTAAAAGTACCGTCACCATTATCTATCGTCTGACAAACCAATACTTTAGAGAAGAATGCAATATTCTCATTCAGTAATTTTACTTGTTCTTCAAGCAGAGTCACTCTATCCTTGAGAGCATTCACATCGTCCTTCAAATCCTCCTGCTTACAACCCGTCACAGCCAATACCATGAGAGCCAAAAGGATATATGATTTTATGTATTTCATAACGTAATTCATAATTTAAGTTAATCTGTCACATTGACAACCACAGTATATACCTGTGAATCGTCATGCTTATAGTTCGCATTTGTAATCAAGAAAGTTGCTCTGTAAGTACCCACATTTTCATAGGTATAGCTATATGAACGAATGTCTTGCGACAAGTTCTTGATGCTTACCCCCTGATCAGGTTCACATGAGGTAATCTTAATAGGGTCAGACACCAGCCAGGCAGTTTTCCACGAATAAGCACTTCCCGTACTGTGAATATAGAATCCTCCATTTGCCACATTGTTCATGTTCCACATCCCTGAAACATTTGCTGTTACTGTGCCATACGCTAAATCATCAGGTAAATAGCTTGAAACGCTAGTCCAATCGTTACCTTTATATCCCTTATCATCGTCTTTAATTGACTGGTTATAGAGATTTTCATGATTGAAGTTCAACGCAGTAAACATGAATTCACCTGCATATTGATGCGTCACATTGTTATTGCGAAGCAGATTCTCTATATTCATAGAGTCAAAATAATATTTCAACTGAGTAGTAGCATTCTTTCCATTAACGCTAGGATTAGGTCTTTCCTCTTTGTTATAAGCTATCGCTATAACCAAATTCTTACCTACAAAATCCTTTACATCCAACTCACAAGACTTTGCCACAGTTATATTCGTTCCAAGATTATCGTACTCAGCTTTAGGACAAATTTCCTTCCACTTTCCCGCTTTCCAGAAATCAACAACCAGCGTAGAATCAGCATCAAAATTATCTTTTGATAAACCGGGGAAACCTTCTACCCCATTTTCCGGATCAGAAAAAGCATAAAAGACATCAATACAATTAGTATAACGCCCTGTTGACTCTGCGTATGAAGTACCTTCCTGATAGATATTAAATTTTAACTTTGAAGAAACAATATCTGATTCTTCATTTTCCACACGTTGACGGTAAATATACTGATGTCCAAGTTCTCCACTATAAAAAGTTATGAAATCAGGTTCTCCCGCAAAAGAGAACTCTACCGGAGTTCCTTTTTTACAGTAATTATACTCCCTTCGGCAGTAACAGTCTCTGATGTCACCACGCTTACGTTTACTTCGTCCAGTCCTTCGGTCATCTCCTTTGTACAAGACGCAAAAGCCAACGTAGAAAGCAACAATATATATAATTTTGAAGTTTTCATTTACCAATAATTAAATTTTCATTAATACATTTATCATTACCAACCCGGATTGTTGCTTGTGATTGCCTTATTCACAGCCATCTCCGCATCAGGTATAGGGAAATAATTATAAGTAGAAGATACCTGGAAATAAGTATACACATTTGAAGGGCCCTGATTCCATTCCCCTCCTGCACGAGCGTAATCAATAAGCTCATTCATATCCTCTACAAATTCTCCCCAACGAATCAAGTCAAAATGCGAGTATACTCGAAGCAAAGTTCACGACCGCGCTCATCTTTCACCATCTGGCGGAACTCATCTTTGCTTAAAGTTCCCTTTGCAATTGTACTTGCCCCAGCACGCTCTCTCACCTTATTCAGATAATCATAAGCAGCATCCGGTCCGTTCAATTCATTTTCTGCTTCCGCTACCATCAGCAGCACATCAGAATAACGTAAAATCGGGAAATTAATAGCAGTATTATTCTTATCTTTCTTATCAGCCTCATATTCACGACGGTATTTAGAACATGCACGAGCTATATTCGTCGTAAATTTACTATTATAATCATAATCTCCTTCCTTGGGTTCTGTTGTTCCAGAAGCCCAATCTTTTTTCCCATAAGAATAAGATCTGTTATTATCATGAGCAAGGACAGCATCCCGGAAACCCAGTTCATAAAATTTACGTCCCGTCACACCGGTATTTTTGCCATCTTTTTCCATATAAACAAAAGGAGCAATATTCCACAAAAAACGACTATCCTTCAATTTAATAGTCTTGCAAGCCTCACCTTCTGCTTTTTCAGTGTTATCACCTGTATTCCAATTTACATGAAGAGACATCAGTCTCTCACTACTTGGTTCTTCAATACAATACAAGCGATACAATTTAGGAGTTGCAAACATAAACTCATACGAATATCCCGGATCTGCTGCACCTACTATATCTGAATTAGATGACATATCAGGAGCTGCCAGACCAATAATATTACCAATACGTCCTTCTGCCTTCACATCCGTAGTGTTATTACCGGAAATTCAGCTTCCCAAATGCTCTCATTAGCTGTGGAATTATAACGATCAGAACATAAATCAATGAAGTAATCCCAATAATCCTTTGCTAAGTCATGTCCTTGATTTGTACAGACTTTCAACGCATAATCTTTTGCAGCCTGATAATAATCCTTTTTTTTCAGCATCTGTAGCTGCACGGTTATCGCATGATATTCTCCTGCACGGAACAGATATACACGCGCCAAAATACCCCATGCGGCTGATTTTGACACACGACCAGGCTTATAATTCAGTTTTGCAGCTGTCAACAAGCCTCCAGTCTTTTCATCTGAAACTTCCTGCATCTCCTTAATAATGAAATCATAAATTTCCTGCTTGTCTGTACGAGGAATATCCAATCCTACCACATCCTTCGTAGATTCTGTTTTAAAAGGCACGTCTCCCCAGCACTGCACTAAGTTAAAATAATAGAACGCACGCAAAAATCTTGCTTCCGCTGTATACTGAGCTTTCAAACCAGAATCAATATCAGAAACCTTATCAATATTTTCCAAAAAAATGTTCGCACGGTTAATGCCGGAATACAAAGTATACCAGAATCCTGTTACTGCCGCATCACTGGTAGTAGCATTATTACAAATCAGTCCTTTAGTGGCAGGTGCACGTCCTGAACCTCCATAGTGAGACAAATCATCACCTCCCACAAGATACATATAGTCTGCTCCATAGAACGTAGACTGACCTAACTCTGCATAAATTCCGGTCAAAAAAGAGTTGGCCTCATCTGTCGTATTAAAATAGTCTGACAGTGTAAGCTGGTAAGGCTCTTTATCCAGAAAATTACAGGATGTCAGTGCACCGCCAAACAATAAAGTAAAAATCGTATATTTTAATGCTTTCATAATTAATCCCTTAAAACTTTGTAAACTCTTATTAGAAACCTAGGTTAACACCAAAACTGATAGAATAAGCTCTCGGATAAGAAGAGAAGTCAAGTCCCGGAGTCAACGCACTGTTACGAACCGACACTTCCGGATCATAACCAGAGTAGCTGGTCCATGTCCACAAATTCTGCGCAGCATGTAAACTCTTGCATTGCTTAACTTAGCCTTTGCAATCAACGTTTTTGGGAAAGTGTAACCCAATGTCACTGTTTTCAAACGTAAGAAGGAACCGTCTTCTACAATTCGGGAAGAAATCACACGATTTGAAGCAGAAGTAGTTGCAGCCGGAATGTCACTGTCCGGATTTTCCGGTGTCCAGCGGTTGGCATAGCTGGCATACTGATTCAGTTCGCGAGACTTATTGTTTGAACTTTCAAAGAACAACCGGTTGGCATTCATAATGTCATTACCGTATGACCACTGGAAGAATACACTTAAGTCAAATCCTTTGTAAGTAAAGTTATTAGTGAAACCACCTGTGTGAATCGGTAAGCCACGGCCTATAATCGTACGGTCGTTGGAATCAATGATTCCGTCACCGTTCACGTCCTTATATTTAGGCATACCCGGTTGTGTATTGGTTTCTGTAGAATAATATGGAACCCCTTTCTTTAATGTATAGGTATCACCAGATTTATTAAAATCATCATACTTATAAGTTCCCTCATAAATATAGCCATACATCATACCCATAGGCAATCCTACCTGAGCAATGTAACTGGGCTGTGAGTTATAATTCTGGTCAAATGAGGCTGCCGTCAGTAAGCTGTTCTGCCCTTCAGACAATGCTAATACTTCATTCTTATTGAACGCGATGTTAAAATCGGTTGACCAGGTAAAGTCCTTTGTCTGAATATTCACTGTATTCAAGCTCAATTCCAATCCGTCATTACGTACCTTACCAATATTCTTCGTTGCACTGTAGAAACCGGAAGTCAACGGAAGAGAAGCCTCTAAGAGCAAATCTCGCGTAGTTTTACGATAAATATCTGCTGTAAAATTCAAACGTTCCTTGAAGAAACTTAAATCCAATCCCACATTCCACTGTTCCGTGGTTTCCCATTTCAAGTTGCTATTACCAATAGAAGTAGGAACCGTTCCTACATTGGTAGTACTACCATTAATAGGATAAACACCACTTGGAATACTTCCGTTAGAAATATAATCTCCCACTTTCGACTTCAGCGCCTGCAACAAGGCATAATATTCATATTCACCAATTCGGTTGTTACCGGTCAATCCCCAGCTCGCACGAAGCTTACCAGCATCAAGTACCTTTTTCAACGGTTTCATAAACTCTTCTTCCATAAAATTCCAGGCCAAAGAACCAGAAGGGAAATAACCGTAACGGTTCTTTTTACTAAATTTAGAAGAGCCATCGGCACGGAATGAGGCCGTTGCATAGTATTTCGATTTGTAATTATAATTAAAACGGGCAAGATAAGACATCATTGACCATGAAGTCTTGTATGAATTGGTCGTACTTGCCTGTCCTTCATTCATACCCGCCATACCTAATGACTCGTTAGGTATATGAATGGTCTTAAATGAATAATATTCATAATCCGAATTCTGGAATGTAATACCGACTAATGTATTAAAGAAGTGTTTTTTCTTGATATTAGTCTGATAAGTCAATGTATTTTCGTTCAACCAGGTCAGACGTTCATTACGAACAACTTGGGCATTTACCTTATCTGTTGAAGTAGGACCACCATAACGTGTCTTGGAGTTATTAAACTGGTCATTCTTACGTGCATCGTATGTATAACCACCCGAAACTTTCAACTTCAAGCCTTTAATAAATTCATATTCCACAAAACCGTTCAACTGCAAGTTATTGATATAATTTTTGCGGTATTCGTTCTTTAACGACATAATCGGGTTGAAACGGTAGTCGTTGCTGTTATCCACTGCATCATCCATTACGTTATCCATCAAAGAGCTAAGCGGTTTGTTCGGGAAAGTAACCGGACGATACCCCACACGCTATAGAACAAGTTGTTCATACCACTGTAAGAGTTCTCTGAAGGAGTGGAACCAGTCTGAATAGAACGAGAATAGTTGGCTGTCAAACTCATATTCAGTTTGTCACGACGAACTACCGTGTTCATACGGCCCTGCAAACGCTCATAACCAGAATTCAGCAATATACCCTCCTGATTATAATAAGAAAGAGAAGCATTATAACGAACTCCTTCCGTACCACCACTCAAACGCAGGTTGTGGTTGTGCTGCAAAGCGGTACGGAAAATTTCATCCTGCCAGTTATACTGGTCAATATTACGGTAATCTTCCAGTGTCCATTGTTTACCCTCCCATTCCATCAAATAACCACCATTGGATGAAGTCATCTGTTCCGGATACATTTCGGCTTGCAATTTTACAAATTCGTATGCATCCATCATCGGAATAGTACGCGTTACATGTTGCATGGTTACGCTACCATCATAACTCAATTGCGCCTTACCAACCTTTCCTTTCTTTGTAGTAATGATAACAACACCATTCGCACCACGGGCACCGTAAATAGCCGTAGCTGATGCATCCTTCAAAATATCCAACGATTCAATATCCGAAGGGTTGATAGTGCTGGCAATAGCTGCATCTTCTACGGGGAAACCATCAATCACATAAAGCGGAGAGTTATCCTGTGTCAACGAGTTGTTACCACGAATCACAATGTTCATGGTTCCACCTGGGGTACCTTCACTGGAAGATACATTCACACCGGCAATACGTCCACCTAAAGTCTGGTCGAACGAACCAACCGGAGTATTCAGCAATTCATTCATATCTGCCTTAGCTACGGAACCGGTCAAGTCTTTCTTTCTTACTTCCTGGTAACCTACTACTACTACTTCATCCAATACCTTCGTATCTTCTTCCAATACGATAGACATCGGCTTAGAGGTATCCACCTGCAGTTCTTTTGTGGCATAGCCAATAAAAGAGACCACAATAACGGATTTTTTGTCGGGTACTCCCAATGAGAACTTACCATCAATATCAGTAATAGTTCCCTGAGTAGTCCCTTTCACTTGGATACTGGCACCAATAACGCTTTCACCCGTCTGGTCAACCACAGTACCCCTCACGAGTACCTGGCCATAGCCACAGTTACAGAGAACAAGACGAACAACATCATGCTCAATCCCCTTCTCCATAGAATAGTTCGGAATTCGGTTTGCATACAAGAATTTAGATTAAATTTAGATTTTAAGTTTTCGTCACAAATGTACAGTTTAATTATAGAAAGAGGTGACAAAATAGTTCATTTAAGGGTGCAAAAATATTCATCACCTAAAAAGGCAGAAAAAACAATAATAAATAAACTTCTAATTATCAAGCAAATAAAATAGCATACATGATATAAAACATCTATTTTACAAAAGTTTTCATCGTCCCTTGAGATACCGTTTTTTCTTATCAAAAACGCAAGGACGTTTAGTCCAAAACGCAAGTACGTTTTAGTTAAAACGCAAGTGCGTTTGACTTCAAACACAAGGACGTTTTAATCCAAACGCACTTGCGTTTTCAAAAGGTACCAAAAATCATTTTTTTTCCTCTTTTAAAAGAGGAAATACGTATTCGGAATCGTTTTTCTGTTTCTATTATTTGCAGAGTTCTCAAATTAGCCCTATCTTCGCACGATAAAACATTCAACTTTGTTATGACCCGAATGAACAAAATAAAGAAACTAAAAAAAATCCGTCTCCATCATGAAGGAACTCCCATTCTGATTACCAGTGCAATCTTGCTGCTTCTTGTAAACGCTGCTTTATACTGGGGGATAGAGTGCCGGATTCCATTTTATATTGTGGCAGCAGTAAGTATCGTAGTGTACTTGCTGATGGTCAATTTTTCCGCTGTCCCATCCGATTGTTCAAAGGAGATACGGAAAACCGTAGTCGCTCCTGCCGATGGACGTATCGTGGTAATTGAGGAGGTGGATGAGCATGAATATTTCCATGACCGCCGACTAATGATTTCCATCTTTATGGACATCACCAATGTACATGCCAACTGGTATCCTGTAGACGGGGTGGTAAAACATGTAGACCATCACAACGGACGGTTCATGAAGGCGTGGCTTCCCAAAGCCAGTACGGAAAACGAGCGTTCTATGGTGGTAATTGAAACGCCTGAGGGTCATACGGTTATGGCACGGCAGATTGCCGGTGCGGTGGCAAGACGCATCGTAACATACGCCGTACCGGGTGAAGACTGTTACATTGACGAACACATGGGATTCATTAAATTTGGTTCGCGAGTGGATGTGTACCTGCCGTTAGGTACGGAAGTTTGCGTCAGCATGGGGCAAAAGACAACTGGTAACGAAACGGTAATTGCCCGCTTGCCTTAATCCTGCAATACAATATTTACACCTTATTATATTTATACCTTTTATATATAGGATATGGCTAATGTGATAACCCGGAATATTCCCAATACGATTACGAGCTGCAACTTGTTTTGCGGATGCATAGCCAGCTACATGGCTTTCCATAGCAAATATGAATTAGCCCTGCTTTTCATCGTGTTAGGAGCTACATTCGACTTTTTCGACGGGATGACCGCCCGTCTGCTACATGTCTCTTCTCCCATCGGAAAGGAACTTGACTCTCTGGCAGATGATATCACGTTCGGACTGGCACCGGCTGCCATTGCCTTTTCCTTGTTCAAAGAGGTACATTACCCGGATTTTCTTCTGCCGTTGTCAGAATCATGCCTTATACGGCTTTCCTGATAGCAGTCTTTTCTGCCCTGCGACTGGCCAAGTTTAACCTGGATGAACGGCAGACTTCTTCCTTTATCGGAATGCCTACTCCGGCTAACGCATTATTCTGGGGCTCACTGACCGTAGGTGCACACAGTTTTTGGTGTCCGACCATTTCAACGCCTTATACTTGTTCATCTTAGTAGTAGTCATGTCACTGCTGCTGGTGGCAGAACTCCCGATGTTCTCCCTGAAGTTCAAGGACCTGTCGTGGGGACATAACAAGATAAGCTATATATTCTTGATTGTCAGCATTCCTCTGTTAATCATCTTCCAACTGAGCGGATTTGCAGCTGTCATTGTCTGGTATATCATTCTGTCATTACTGACATATAAGAAATAGCTTAGAAATCGTATGGCACATTTTTTGCATATATCACATTAAAAACAAAAGACAATGTTCCATATTTTAGGCTTTCTATTTTTTATCATACTGGTTGTTCTGGTGATTGGATTGCTCATTCTTTCCAAAGTCGTCAGTCTGGTATTCGGATTCAAGCGTCGTATGCAAGGTAAGAATTCGGGTCAGCGGACAACTTACTCTTCTCAAGATTATCAGTCGAACCCTCGTCAGGAAGAGACAACAGATTCTTACTCCACACAAGGAGATGTACCTGTGCGTCAACGCAAAAAGATTTTCGATAAAGACGAAGGGGAATACGTGGAATTCGAAGAAATCAAATAAATCTTCATCTTCTCTTTCGGAAGAAATCTTTCATCAGTCCGGCACATTCATCGGCCAGCACTCCTTTCACGACCACGGTCTTCGGATGCAGGGCTTGAGGTGCATAGCGCTGGTAACCTCTTTTCTCGTCTTCTGCACCGAAACGAGGCGACCGACCTGTGACCAGGCAATGGCACCGGCACACATCACACAAGGCTCCACCGTAACGTAGAGCGTGCAATCAGTCAAATATTTTGCTCCTAACGAATTGGCAGCGGCAGTAAGTGCCTGCATCTCGGCATGAGCTGTCACATCGTGCAGTGTTTCGGTCAGGTTATGCGCACGTGCCAGAATACGGTCACGACAGACCACCCACGCTCCCACCGGAACCTCTCCTCTTTCGGCTGCCCGTGCGGCCTCAGCCAGAGCCTGTTTCATGTAAAAAGAATCGTCTGCCATAACTTATCTGCGCATATCGTGTTCCTTGAAAAGTGTAGGATAATCTTCCTCCATATTCTGATGGATAAAAGCCAATACGGTCTCGCGAAGCCAACGTGCCTTGTTGGTTATCTGGTATTTCTCCAGATAACGGTCTACAATTCGCACCTCTTCTTCGCTCATCAGACAAACCATCCGCTGGCGGCGGGGAGGATTACTGACTGGTACTTTTTTCTTTTTTTCCGCTATTTACCATCTTCGGTGCAAAATTAGCGTATTCTGTTAAAATGGAAGCATAAAAATGCGTAATTTTTGCGAAAAAGCGGAAAAATGGCATCACATAATGAACTGGGAAAAGAAGGAGAAAATGCGGCCGTGAAGTACCTGCTGGAAAAAGGATATGAAATCAGGCACCGAAACTGGCACTCCGGACACCGTGACCTGGACATCGTGGCACAGAAAGACGGTGAGCTGGTCATTGTGGAGGTAAAGACGCGAAGCGATGCCTGTTTCGGACAGCCGGAGGATGCGGTGGACAGGCGTAAGATAAGAAGCATCGTAGCCTCTACGGATGCGTACGTCCGAAGTTTGCCATTGACCTTCCGGTTCGCTTTGATATTATCACGGTAGTAGGAAACCGCCCTCCCTTCCACATAGCACACATTGAGGACGCCTTTTTCCCGCCCGTGTGGAACTAACTTTGAAACAGAAAAGAACAATGACATATCCTGAACCTATTGTATTGGCAGAAACGACTTCTACCAACACGTATCTGGCGGCACTCTGCCAGAAAGAAGCGTGTGCGGAACTGACCACCGTGTAT
>ENA-OQHP01000155-OQHP01000155.1-human-gut-metagenome-genome-assembly--contig:-NODE-155-length-22264-cov-1.918282_pt1 | contig 22264 bp, 32 predicted proteins | sample MGYA00242563_ERZ504717 | MGnify/ENA primary metagenome ERZ504717 (study PRJEB26092, sample SAMD00036212) | human gut metagenome | host: Homo sapiens | study: EMG produced TPA metagenomics assembly of... | reverse complement strand
GGTCGAGGTTAAGCTGGAAGGTCTCCTCGTGAGAGCCGTCATACATGATGGACGTGAAGCCGGCCTCGATGCACTTGAAGCAGTCCTCGTAAGAACCGTGATCGAGGTGAAGGGCGACGGGAACGGTAACGCCCGTGGCCTCGACGGCAGCCTTGACCATGTCGGCGCAGACCTTGAAACCGCCCATCCACTTAGCGGCACCAGCGGTGCACTGAAGGATCAGCGGAGACTTGGCCTCCTCGGCGGCCTGGAGAATAGCCAGGGTCCACTCGAGGTTGTTGGTGTTGAAGGCACCGAGAGCGTACTTGCCGGCCTCGGCCTTCTTGAGCATGTCTGCTGCGTTGACGAGCATAAAAGAAACCTCCTGTAAGGTTGCTCCGATAACGCCTGAGATTTTACCACGGCGTACCCGAGCATAAACGTTCGTTTGTTCACGAATATCGTCCAAACAGACTTTTTTGACCGTTTGCCTACGGAATCGACCCGTTGGGGAAAATAGCTTGACGTTTGGACGCTTCTCGTGCTTCAGGAGCTGACTATAAAGCTACACCTGCATGAAAGGGTTCTGCATGAGCTCGCGTGCCATGGTGGTCGAATCGCCATGGCCGGTTAGGCAAACGGTATCGGGCGGGAGAAGCCGGGCGAGCTTGGAGAGCGAGCGCAGAATCGCCGCCTCGTCTCCTCCAGAAAGATCGGTGCGGCCGTGGCTGCCCGGGAATAGTGTGTCGCCCACAAAGGCAATGTTCCCCTGCTCGGTGGCAGCAAACAAGACGATCCCGCCGGCGTATGCCCTGGCGTCTCGATCACCTGCAGGCAGATATCGCCCACCTCGATAGCATCGCCTTCGGCGAGCAGGCGCGTCGGCTCCCCGGGGTCAGGCGTCTCAATGCCCCACATAGCTCGCTGTTCCTCGATGTTCGCATGCGGCACCGCCACATCCTTGGCACACAGCTCATACTGGCAGCCCTCGCCAACGGTGGTTCGCACGCCGGCAACACCACCAACATGATCGGCATGGCCATGAGTGCATACGGCGCCAAGCACGCGTACACCGGCATGTTCGGCTCGAATATGCTCCACCAAACGCTCGCCTTCCCATGCGGGGTCGATAATCACGCACTCATTGTCCGAAATAACAGCATAGCTATTGGTCTGAATGGGACCGTTTACGAGCGTCTCAATCTCGACCGATCCCTTGGGAGTTAAATCCAAGGACACAGCACTCATGTCCCTCTCCTCTCTATAGAACTCGAGGCATCAAACGATGCTCGAGTGTAGCGAATATCGATAATGTGACACGTTCGTCGCGACTAAACGCGGCGCTTAAGCTGGGCTCCACCCTCGCCGGGCATCAGGCGGCGCGCGTCGTAGACCGAGTCGACGCTGCTGATAGAGGCCAGCAGCGGATCCAGACCACTCGCGTCCGAGATCTCGACCATAAAGCGCAAGGTTGCAATACCCTCGCGGTTGGTCGACGTGGCGGCGGAAAGAATATTGCCGCCTGCATCGCCAATGGCGATGGTGACGTCCTTGAGCAGGCCCATGCGGTCCAGGCACTCGACCACAATCTCGACCTGGAAAAGCGTATCGGCAGCACCATCCCACTCTACGTCAATCATGCGCTCGGGATGTTCCATAAGGCCCTTGACGTTGGGGCAGTTGGCGCGATGCACCGAAACGCCACGACCGCGCGTGATGAAGCCGACGATGTCGTCGCCCGTCACGGGGTTGCAGCAATGAGCCAGACGGACCAGCAGGCCGCTGTTGCTCTCGCCCTTGACGATAATGCCGTTACTGGCGCTTCTTACCGCGCTTTTGCGGCTTGCGGTTGGAGCCGCGAGCGGGCTGCTTTACGACCTCGGCGATAGCCTCGGCTTGGTGAGCTGTTCCTCGGGCTTGGGTCCAAGATTTGCTCGACCTTATTGCCCACAGCGCGCGGGGCGACCTTGCCCGCGCCAACGGCTGCAAAAAGGTCCTCGAGCTGCTTGAAGTTAAACTGCTCCGCCACGGCGTTGAGCGCACGCGTGGATCGTGGCGTAGAGATGCCATACCCGCGCTTACGCAGGTCCTTGGCCAGTATATCGCGGCCGGCGGCAGCGTCGTCATCCTTGGTCGCGGCGGTGAAATAACGGCGAATCTTTGACTTGGCCGAAGGTGTCTTGACGATCTTGAGCCAATCGCGCGACGGCTTAGAGCTCTTGTTAGTCAGAATCTCGACACGGTCACCCGTCTTGATCTCGTGCGTGAGCGGCGCCACCGCACCGTTGATTTTGGCGCCGACACAGTGGTTACCGACCTCGGTATGAACGGCGTAGGCAAAGTCGAGCGGTGTAGAGCCGGCACGAAGCGCCATGACCTCGCCCTTGGGCGTAAAGACAAAAATTTCCTGGTCGAACAAGTCGACCTTCAGCGAATGCAGGTATTCCTTGGCATCGGTGATCTCGTCAGACGCCGCCCAGTCGAGTGAGTGCTTGAGCCAGTTGATCTGGTCGTCCAGACGCTGCGCATCGTTAGTCTTGGAGGCAGACGATCCGCCCGACTTCTTATACAGCCAGTGGGCAGCGATGCCATACTCGGCCTGCTCGTGCATTTCGTAGGTTCGAATCTGAATCTCGAGCGGACGGGCCGTGGGCCGATAACCGTCGTGTGAAGCGATTGGTAGTTATTGACCTTGGGCATGGCGATATAGTCTTTAAAACGACCGGGCATGGGATGCCACAGGTATGCACGGCACCAAGCGTGGAATAGCAATCGCGCACCGAATGAGTGATGACGCGCAGCGCCACCAGGTCGTAAATCTCGGAGAACTCCTTGCCCTTGCGCTTCATCTTTTGATAGATGGACCAATAGTGCTTGGAACGACCGTTGATCTGAAAGCCCTCAAGACCAATGCGATTGAGCTCATCGGTGAGCGTCTTGATGGTCTCGGCCAGATAACGCTCGCGAACCTCGCGCGACTCGGATACCATGCGCGCGATGCGCTGGTAGGCATCGGGCTCCAAGTAGAAAAAGGACAGGTCCTCGAGCTCCCACTTGATTGAACTCATGCCCAGGCGGTCGGCCAAAGGCGCGTACACGTCCATGGTCTCGCGTGCCTTAAACAGGCGGCGGTCCTCGCGCAGAGCGGCAAGCGTGCGCATGTTATGCAGGCGGTCGGCGAGCTTGACGATGATGACGCGGATGTCCTTGGACATGGCGAGGAACATCTTGCGCAGCGTAAGCGCCTGCTTCTCGTCCATGCTGTCGACTTCAATGTTGGTGAGCTTGGTCACGCCGTCGACGAGCCCTGCCACGGTTTCGCCAAACAGACCCGAAACATCGGCAAGCGAGGTCTCGGTGTCCTCGACGGTATCGTGCAGCAACGCGGCGCACACCACATCGCAGTCCATCTTGAGGTCAGCCAGAATGATAGCTACCTCGACGGGATGGTTAATGTACATCTCACCCGAGCGCCGCTTTTGGTTGCAGTGCTTCTCGGCAGCAAAGCAGTAGGCCTGCTCCACATTGGAGAAGTCGTCCTCGTTCATATATTTGAGGCACAGACGCTCCAGCTTGTCGTAGCTGTCCGCCATAATCTCGGGCGGCAGCTCATCGGCATGTTTATAGTGCTCCATCTCCGAAAACGGCTGGAGGGTGGAATCATGGGCGGTACGGGCTGCGGCGTCCATCGAGGTCCCCTTCCCCTAGGCCCGCGGTACGATCGGGCGGTTAACTTTGGCTAGCATATCAGAAGCGCACGAATCGAGTGCCCAGCTCCGAAAAGCCGTGAACTCCATGCGCGAGCGCAAGCCCTCCAAATAGCGAATTGACCTGCTTAATTGCACGCGACCGGGGTTTTCCGCCATCGCGATGCGACGCGTATCGTCAAACCCCGAAACGCGGCAGAAACCGAGTCTTCGAAGATTCCCAGGCCGCTTTCCACCGAGCGCTCGTCGACCGGCGTGCGGGCATCGATGGCAAGACACATCTGCGCAATGTCGATATCGCTCGCGCAGAATGAATCGTCCCCCGTCTTGCCACGGTTGGAGCGCCACATGGTCTGCAGCGCTCGATAGAGAGTGACAAGCTCATCGCGCTCGGGCGCGTAACAATCGAGCAGGCGCTCATTAATACGAGCGTCACGCGACGAATAGAGCAGGTGAATCACGGCGGGCTGTCCATCGCGGCCGGCACGGCCACTCATCTGGTTAAACTCAATCGCACCAAACGGCATGTGGTAGAGCACGACATGACGGATATCGGGCAGGTTGACGCCCTCACCGAAGGCAGAGGTCGAAACGATGCAACTGAGGCTTCCGTCGCGAAACGCTTCCTCGACACGGCGGCGATCGGAGCGCGCAAGCCCGGCGTTATAGAACGCAATATGGGTCGCGCAGTCGGGCACGCGTTTGCGCAACGTCTTGGCAAGCGCCACGGACTGGTCGCGCGAGTTGACGTAGATGACGGTCTTCTCCCCCGTCGCCACGATTGACACCAGGCGATTTTCGCGGCTCGCAAGGTCACGGTCGTCCTCGAGTTGCAGGTTCTCGCGAACGGTCTCGTCGACCACCGTCCTGGTAATCGGCAATACACGAGCAAGCTCCGCCACGACCGGGGCCGTCGCGGTAGCCGTTGCCGCCATGACAACGGGGTCGCCCAGGGCTTTGAGAATATCGGGCATGTCGAGGTAGGCGCTCCGGTCGCCGCCTTTGGCAAGACCGGCATGGTGTGCCTCATCGATAACGACAAAGCCAATACGTCCAGAACGTGCAAAGCGATCGCGATGGATAGACAGGAACTCCGGCGTCGTGAGAACGATGCGGTGCGGCCCGAAGCCAGGCCGGCAAACACGTCATCGCGCGCTGCCTCCACGGTCTCGCCGGTCAACACGCCCACGCCAATGCCGAGCGCAGCCATCGTCGACGAGAGGTGATAAGCCTGGTCGGCAACGAGCGCGCGCAGCGGATAGACAAAGATGCTCGCCCGCCCACGAAGGACCGCCTCCGCGCGCGGCGTGCACATGGAAGATGAGCGACTTGCCGCGCCCCGTCCCCATAACGGCCAAGACGCTCTGGTGTCGGCGAGCGCGTCGAGTGCCTCGACCTGCGCGCGATGCGGCTGGTTCGAGCCGATAAAGCTATGGATAAGCGAGCGCGTGAGCTCGGTATAAGAAAGCTGGGCGAGCGTCTCACGTTTACGCGACTCCAGGCGCAGGCCAGAATCCGCTGGTTGCACGCCGCGGCGAAGCTCACATGCCGGATCGTCGATATTGGGCGCCGCGGTATCGCGCACCAAGACATCTTTAATCATGAGCTTGGGCTTCACACGTCCCTGCCAATGTTCGGCCACGGCCTCGAACACCAAGTCGACGGCACTGTCGCAATTGATGAGTTTATCGATCTGCGGCACGCGGAACATGATGGCCGGCACGCTCGCGGCGCCATCGGTCGCCACAAAGCGCATGTGCTCGCCGGTTTTGCCCACCACGGCGCGATCGCACATCGTCACGCCCTCGGCGGCCAGAAGCGGCACCTTATTGCCCTGGCCAAACGGCTCAAGACGGGAAATCTGCTCGATGGTCTCGATATTCAGCTCGGAGAGGTCAACGGTGGCGGCAACCTCGTCAGTGTCCTCAAGTCATCGGCAGGAAGCTCCGATAGCACGGCCGAAAGGCGACGGCGGAACTCATCGAGCTTGGATGCCTCGATGGTCACGCCCACCGCACCGGCATGCCCGCCGCGACGAATCAGCAGGTCGGAGCAGCGTTCTACGGCGTCGAACAGGTTGACTTTGCCCACCGAGCGACCCGAACCGCGAGCGATACCGTCCTCGATCGAGAACAGCAGCGCCGGCACGTGATAACGGTTGGTCAGGCGGCTCGCCACGATGCCCTTGACGCCCTCGTGCCAACCTTCGCCGCCCACGACAATCGCGCGCCCGCCGTCATAAGTCTCCTCGACCTTCGCCATGGCATCGCGCGTAAGCTCGGCCTCGATCTCGCGGCGTTGGCGATTGATTTCCTCGAGCTCGGCGGCAAGCGCGCTCGCTTCGATGGGGTCGCGGGCAAGCAGCAGGTCGAGCGCCAGCTTGGGATCAGCCATGCGGCCGGCAGCATTCAGACGAGGGATGAGCGAAAACGACAGGCCGTCGGCCGTAATGGTAGAAAGGTCGGCCTTGGCAAGTGCGGCAAGCGCGATATAACCGGGGCGGGCCGTCACGCGCATCTGCTGGATGCCCTCGGCGACCAGTGCGCGATTCTCGGGCGTGAGCGGCATCATGTCGGACACGGTGCCCAGCGCCGCGACCTCTATCAGCGAACGCCAATACGACGGCTTGCCCAAACGCTCGCCCAGGACCTGTACCAGCTTAAGCGCCACACCGGCACCGGCAAGCTCGCGCGAGGGGCCCTCGTCCTCGAGCTTGGGGTCGGTCAGGGGCACGCCCTGCGGCACCTGGTCGGACGGCTCGTGATGGTCCGTGACCACCAAATCAATCCCCAGGCTCTCCAGGTAGGAGACCTCTTCCTTGGCAGCAATACCGTTATCGACGGTCACAATCAGGTTGGGTTGAGCAAGCTCGTTGACGCGGTCGAGCGCCGCACGCGACAGGCCGTAGCCCTCGTCAAAGCGGTGCGGAATAAACGGCGTGACGTTGGCGCCAAACGAACGTAGCGCCTCGGTCAACAGACAAGTCGACGTAATGCCGTCGACGTCAAAATCGCCAAAGACGGCGATACGCTCGTGGTTGCGAATAGCACGCTCAACGCGGTCGGCGACGACCGCCATGCCCGGAATAACAAGCGGGTCCGCCCAGTCGCGATCGAGCGAAGGCGTCAAAAACAGCTGGCCTTCCTCGATGGATGTAATGCCGTGCGCAACCATAATGCGCGCCACCAGCCCGGGTATGCCCAGACCAGCCGAAAGCTCCTTTTCGAGCTCGGGATTTTGCTGAGCGACCGCCCAGCGATGCGTCGTCTTAAGCGATGACATAGGCGCCACCCCCGATAGGGGCAGGTCGCCGCGATACCTCTCACGGTTCATAGCGATGAGTCCTCTGTGTATGCCCGCTTCGGCAGGCAGATCTGTTGAACGGATTTATTATACCGTGCGGCACGGACGCAGAGCCTCGCGGCACGCCCTGGTTTCGGTAAACGAGGCCGGTAATAGCCTCGAAATAATCGAGCGTTTCTGACGCACGGAGCATGCGAGCGTCTAGCATATCCATTCAAACGAGTTCGCGGATAAAGGGAGTCACGGGGCATATGAAGCAATGGGTTGGACTGGGAAAGTTCCTCGCGGGGCATATGCAGGTCATCGTTCCGATTTGCGTAACGCTCGGCGTGCTCTTTCCCCAGCAGATCGGCGTACTCAAGCCATCGTTCCCGCCCTCTTCGCCTTTATGACGTTCCAAGGTGCGCTCAGCAACACCTTCCACCAGGTCGCTGAGGTGTTCCGCCGTCCCCTGCACCTGATTTTGGCGCTGCTCGTCTCGGCGGTGCTTATTCCCATAGCAGCCTATGCCATGGGATCGCTGTTCTTTGGCTCCAATCCCAACCTTGTCTGCGGCATCGTGCTCGAGTACAGCGTACCCGTGGCGGTCACTGCCTTTATGTGGATTAGCATGTTCGGCGGCAACGGCCCGCTCGCGCTCACCATCATCCTGACGTCCTCGGTTATCTCGCCTGTGACGATTCCGCTCACGCTGAAGCTCTTGCTGGGTGCCACCGTCTCGATCGATGTGCCGAGCATGATGCAGGACATGGCCTTTATGATCGCCATCCCCGCCGTGCTCGGCATCGTGATCAACGAGCTCACACGTGGATGGGGACACGAGAAGCTCTCCCCCGCGCTCTCGCCCGCCTGCAAGTTCATGATGATGGGCATTATCGCTCCAACTCCACCGCCATGAGCGAGTACGTCCTGCACATGAACGCGATGCGTCTGGAAGTCGCCCTCTTTATTTTGACCTTCGCCATCAGCGGCTTTGTCGTCGGTTTTCTGGTCGCCCGTGCGCTGCATCTGCCATATAGCGAGACGACTACCATGTGCTTTACCTGCGGCATGCGTAACATCTCTTCGGGCGCCGTCATCGCCACACAGTACTTTCCAGGCGAAGTCGTGTTTCCCGTCATGTGCGGAACGCTGTTTCAGCAGATACTCGCCTCGTTTATCGGGCATCTCTTTGAGCGTCTGACCGGCGAGGAGCGCGCCGCCCAGCGCAAGCGTGTCGAGGCCGGCCGCGACGCCATGGCGCGCTAGACTGTCCGCATTACACGGGTGTTAATCTTGCTATACGAGCGTTTCCAGATGCGCACGCAAGCGCTCAGCATCGATATCGAGCGTTGTCTCGGCATTGACCTGGGCCAAACGATAGCCGACAAAGTAGGGCGAAACCACCCAACGCGGCAGCGCCTTGGCAATGGTCCGACCGCCCAGGTGATAGAAGAACAAGTTGTACGACTCTGCGCGACCACCGTGGTGCTCGTTCAGGATATAGCGCAGAGCCACCTGGATCGCATCGGCGAAGAGATCTGCCTCGGCTTGGTCTCTTGTGTCATCGCTGGCGGCGATTCTGCGGGGCTGAAACGTTGACCTCAAAGAACCCCATGATCGGTTCGGTTGAGATGTTGGCCGCGATTCTCCCTGTTGCCAGACATTGATGCCTTCGAAATTGGCGGAAGTCAACGAAGCATAGCCGTCTTCCTGCTCCAAACCCACAATCTGCATGTGCGGATGAACGAGACTACCGCCCGAGAGAGGACCCTTGTTCTTGTACATGAGCACGCTTCGATACTGCGTGAATCGATCATCTGCTGCCAGCAATCCAGGGCAAACCTCATCACATGGTGGAGTTCATCTGGCTCATAGGTCACCAGGTCGGCATCGTGATCGGCTGACTTGATCAGCACGGTTTGACGGGTGGCGCGCAGGGTTTTGAACTTATTCTCGAGCCAGATGCAGTCGCCGTCGCGCCGGATGATATTGGCGAGTCCCTCGGTATCGCAAAGGGGGCACGCGGTGCCAGGGCGCCGGTTGTCGTCGGGCTTGCCGCTCGCCTGCTGAACGTCAAATACCAGCGCCACGGGTTACGCCTCCAGCGGCACGATCTTGGTGCCATGGAGCTCGGAGACGCCCAATGCCGCCGCCACGGTATCGCGGTTGGCCGTGGAAATGCCGCCGCCGGGAAGGATGGTCAGGCGGTCGCCCGCATACTCGACAAGACGCGATAGGTGCTCCAGATTGTCCTCGATCGGCGTTCCGGCAGCACCACCATGCGTCAGGATACGCGTGATGCCGCAGTCGGCGAGTGTGTCGACGGCATCGAGCTGAGCCTCGGGCGAGAGCTGGTCAAACGCCATGTGGAAGGTGATGTCAAGGGACTCGCGCTTGCACTCCTCGGTCGCGCAGCCCGCGGCCATCACGAGGGCGCCCAACGTAAGCTCGTCGAGCGCCCAGCCGCCGGCACAAGGCTTGCAGCAGCCAAAGACCAAGCCATCGGCGCCGGCGCTCACGGCAAGACCCAAGTCCATCTCCATCATGCGCAGCTCGTCCTGGTTGTAGTGAAAGTCACCGCCACGCGGGCGAATCATGCACATCACTCGTGCGTCATGCTCGTGAGCATAGCTGACCGTAGCGCTGATAACACCAGCCGAGGGCGTAGTGCCACCGACGGCAAGGTTGTCGCACAGCTCGATGCGCTTTGCACCGGCATCGATAGCCGCCGGCACCCGCTCAAAGTTCTCGGCACAAAACTCGTACAGCATAGATAGACCCCCAGATGGCAAACGTTTTCCGATGGCATTGTCGCACGCCCCATGAAGTTGCGGTGGAATAGGGACTGTTTTGGCCTCTGAGGCTCCCATTTAGTCCCTATTTCACCGCAACTTAAAGGGGGTAGTCGTTGGCATCTGCCACAACGCCGATGTTTTGGCAACGACAGCGAAAGCCCGCCAGAGCGAGCAAGGTGCCTTGAAACAAGGCGGCATTGACCTTCTGGTCATGCCGCCGAAGTTGAAAGGCAGATTGCCGCTCTGGCGGGCTTGCAGCGTCGGCTGGTTACGGCGTTTGGCAAAACGCCGTAACTATCTAGCCGCCCAGGTAGGCTTTACGCACGTTATCGTCGTGCAGCAGCTCTTGGCCGGTGCCGGCATGGTGATCTTGCCGGTCTCGAGCACGTAGCCGCGTGTGGCGATGGAAAGCGCCATCTGTGCGTTTTGCTCGACCAGGAGCACCGTGGTTCCGGCCTTATGCAGATCCTCGACGATCTGGAAGATCTGCTCAATCAGAATCGGTGCCAAGCCCATAGAGGGCTCATCGAGCATGAGCAGCTTAGGGTTACTCATAAGAGCGCGGCCCATAACGAGCATCTGCTGCTCGCCGCCCGAAAGGGTACCGGCGACCTGGCGACGGCGTTCCTTCAGGCGCGGGAACTGCTCGTAAACGCGCTCAAGGCCCGGAGCACCGTGGACTTGGGCTGCGTATAGGCACCCATTTCCAGGTTCTCCTCGACCGTCATCTGCAAAAACGCGCGACGGCCCTCGGGCACCTGGCCAGGCCCTTGCCCACCAGCTTGTCCGCAGGCGTATGGGTAATGTCCTCGCCCATAAACTTGATGGAGCCGGTCTTGGAACGCAGCAGGCCCGAGACGGTCTTAAGCGTCGTGGACTTGCCGGCGCCGTTGGCACCGATCAGAGCCACGATCTCGCCCTCGTTGACGTTAAAGGAGATGTCCTTGATGGCGTGGATGGCGCCGTACCAGACGTTGATGTTGTAGACGGAAAGCATCGGCTCTGCCATTTAGTTCTCCCCCTTATCCTGCTTGCCCAGATACGCCTCGATAACGGCGTCGTTGTTCTGGATTTCCTCGGCCGTGCCCTTGGCGATGACCTTGCCAAAGTTGAGCACGCAGATGCCCTCGCAGATGTTCATAACGAGCGACATATCATGCTCGATAAGCATGATGGCAATGCCAAAGGTGTCGCGAATCTTGACGATGTTCTCCATGAGTTCCGCGGTCTCGGACGGGTTCATGCCGGCGGCAGGCTCGTCAAGCAGCAGCAGCTTGGGTTGGTGGCAAGCGCACGGACGATCTCCAGACGACGCTGAGCGCCGTAAGGCAGCGATCCGGCCTGCTCGTTTGCCAGATGCTCCATATCAAAGATGGACAGCAGCTCCATGGCGCGCTCGTGCGCGGCCTTCTCGTGCTTCCAATACGTCGGCAGGCGCAGCACGCCCTCAAAGCCGGAGTAACGCTCCTGGTTGTGCAGGCCGACCTTAACGTTATCCTCCACCGTCATGGTGTTGAACAGGCGAATGTTCTGGAACGTACGGGCAATACCCATGCGGTTGACCTGATAGACCGACTTGCCCGAGGTGTCCTCACCGTCGAGCAGGATGGTGCCGTGCGTGGGCTGGTACACCTTGGTGAGCAGGTTGAAGACCGTGGTCTTGCCAGCGCCGTTGGGGCCGATGAGACCGGCGATCTCGGTCTTGCCGATGGTCAGGCTAAAGTCGTTTACTGCCTTAAGGCCGCCAAACTCAATGCCCAAGTGGATGCACTCGAGCGCCGGGCGCTGACCCAGGTCGCGGTCGGGAACGATAGCGCCAGAAGGATACGGGACCATCTTGCCCTTGTTGAACTCAAACTTACTGGGCATCGGCTGCCACCTCCTTCTTGGAAGCAAGCGGTCCTTAATGCGTGCGAAGAATGCCTTGAGCTGTGGGTTGTTAGTAAAGACCATGACCAGGATCAACACGATGGCGTAGATGAGCATGCGGTAGTCCGAGAACTGACGGAGCAACTCGGGGAGCACCGTGAGCAGCGCCGCAGCGATAACGGAACCGCGCATGTTGCCCAGGCCGCCCAGGACCACGAACACCAGAATGAGGATCGACGTGTTGAAGTCGAACTTGGTGGCGGAGAGCTGCGAGAAGTTACCGCCGAACAAAGCTCCGGCAGCACCGGCGAGGGCGGCGGAAACCACGAAGGCGATCATGCGGTACTGGGTGACGGAGATGCCCACGGACTCGGCAGCGATCTTGTTGTCGCGCACGGCAATAATGGCACGACCGGTACGGCTGCGAACCAGGTTGAGTACAATCACGAGCGCGACCATAACCAGGATGGCGCCGGCAAGGAAGGTCGAATAGGTCGACACGCCCGATGCTCCTGCGCGCCTTGATGATGGCGGTGCCGTCCTCGAGCAGGTGCAGGTCGTTGATCGTGGAGTTACCCGTGATGTTAAAGATCACATGCAGGCCGCGGGAGTCGACGCCCACGATAAGGCAGGTAACGATCTCTTTGATGATCTCGCCAAAAGCCAGGGTCACGATGGCCAGATAGTCGCCGCTCAGGCGCAGGACCGGGATACCGATCAAGAAGCCCAAGATGCAGCGGCGATAGCGCCGACCACAATGCTGATGATCAGACGCATCGGATCGGACGGAACGGCGCTCTCCAGCGCGACGGCAGTGACGATGCCCGTATAGGCGCCGACGCTCATAAAGCCTGCGTGGCCCAGCGACAAGTCGCCCGCGATACCGACGACGAGGTTAAGGGAGATGGCCATAACAATGTAGGCCGTAATGGGGACCAGCTGGCCGGCAATCATGCGCGGGATCATGTGGTTGGACTGCATAAAGAACACGATGGCGAACGCCACAAGGCACATGGCGTACGTAACAAAGTCGTGACGCGTCTGCTTGTCTTTAAGAAACTTCATAACGCTCACCTACACCTTCTCGGGGACGTACTTGCAAGAGCCGGCAGGCTTGACGAGCAGGACGATGATCAAAACGCCAAAGACGATGGAGTTGGCAAGGCTCGTGGAAATGTAAGCCTGCGCCATCGCCTCGATGATGCCGATGAGAATACCGCCAACAAAGGCACCGGGGATGGAGCCGATGCCGCCGAAAACGGCAGCGTCGAAGGCCTTGATACCAGGCATAGCGCCCGTCGTGGGCTGCAACACCGGCGAGTAGGAGCACAGGAGCACGCCGGCGATGGCGGCGAGGGCGGAGCCGATGGCGAACGTCATCGAGATGGTGCGGTTGACGTTGATGCCCATGAGCTGAGCGGCGGCCTTGTCCTCGGACACGGCGCGCATGGCCTTGCCCATCTTGGTCTTACCCGTAAAGAACATCAGGCCGGCATGATAACCAGGCAGGCGACGATGGTGACGAGCGAGACGGCGCTTACGTTAAACTTGGCCAAGAACTCCGGCACCGGAAGGTGACGAGCGAAGTGAAGTTCTTGGGCGTGGCGCCCCACAGAAGCTGTGCGGCATTCTGCAGGAAGTAAGACACGCCGATGGCCGTGATCAGAACGGCCAGCGGGCCCGCCTGACGCAGCGGCTTGTATGCCAGACCCTCAATGAGAACACCGAGAACCGTGCAGACCACACAAGAGAGAACTACAGATGCCCAGCCCGGGAGGCCGAGATACGACGTGGCGCAGAACGAGACATAGGCACCGACCATGATGACATCGCCGTGAGCGAAGTTGAGCATCTTGGCGATACCGTAGACCATGGTGTAGCCCAACGCGATGATGGCGTAGACGCTGCCCATGGACAGGCCGTTGACCAGGTATTGGATAAAAACCGTCATGTTCCACATCCCCCTTTCGAATAGGTTTCCAGTTAATGTATGAAACAGGGACGTTACACTGTCCCTAGATACCAAGCAAGCAGGGAAGGCCAAAACCTCCCCTGCTTGGGATCAAAACCGCTCTATGTAAGGCGGCCAATTAGGCCTGTACGTACTTGCCGTCGGTGATGACGTACGCCGTGGGCTCCTTCTGAACCTGGCCCTTATCGTTCCAGGTGAGCTTGCCGGTCAGACCGTCAACGGTAATCTTGAGCATAGCCTTGGGCAGCTTCTCGGAGACCTCGGTCGGGTCGGCGTCGACACCAAGACCGGCCTCCTTGAGGCCTCGGCCACCGCGTGCACGCCGTCGTAGGCGTCGGCGGCAAACTGGTCGGGGGTATCGCCGTACTTATCCTTGTAAGCGTTGACGAAGTCGGCGTTCTTCTCGTCGTCGGCGGAGAACGGGGTCATGAGCAGCAGACCCTCGGCAAGAGAGGTGTCGAAGCCCTCAACGCCCAGGATGCCGTCCATGCCGTCGCAACCCATCATCTTGACGTCGTAGCCATATCCTTGGCGTTCTTGAGCAGGACGGACGCCGGCGTGTAGTAGATCGGCGCGAAGATCATGGTAGCGCCGGCCTGCTTGGCCTTGGTCAGCTGGTTGGTAAAGCTCGTGGCAGAATCGTCCTTAAAGGTCTCCTCGTCGACAATCTCGAGCTTGGACTCAGCGGCCTGGGCCTTAAAGGAATCCGCGATACCCGAAGAATAGGCGTCGCCGGAGTTGTAGAACAGCACGAACTTCTCATCCGCATACTTCTCTGCCAGGAACTTGGCAGCGTTGACGCCCTGGTTGGGGTCGGTGAAGCAAACCTGGAAGACGCAATCCTTGCCGTCAGTGACGTCCTCGGAGGACGCGGACGGGGTGATCATGAACGTCTTGGGGTCGTTACCACACTCAGCGGCAACGGCAACCGACGCACCCGTGGTGGTCGGGCCGACGAGGGCCTGCATGCCCCAGTCGAGCAGGGTATTAAAGGCGTTGACGGCCTTCTCGCCGTCGGCCTGGTCGTCCTCGGCCTTGCTGGCAAGCGGCAGCTCCTTGGTGGAGAAGTCCTTGCAGCCAAGCTCGACGCCCTGGGTAACGGACTTGCCGTAAGACGCGGCGGCACCGGTCAGCGGGCCGATGGTGCCGATCTTAAACGAAGCGTCGCTCGAAGCGGAACCGCTGTCGCCGCCGTTGGAGGAGCAGCCAGCTAGAATGGACATCGCCCCCAGACCTGCTGCGCTCGCGATAACGCTCCTGCGATTCATAACAGGGTTCAATGACTTACCGGTGAGGCTCGACATGCGGCTCTCCTCTCAAATCTCTCGGGTTTTGGTTACCCGACAGGCCATCCTTCGCCGTGTTCGGCGTTCGCAAAATAGTAGACGCTTTAGTTAGGAAAAGTGGCGGTTATTTCGACTTTTCTTTGGATATGTTCATTTATCCATATTTCTGCGTATTTCTATTACTTTATGCAGTAAAGCCACTTTATTGTGTAAAAGCAATGTTTCCGTTCTGTTACAAGCGTCCCCGCCCTGAATAAAACAGCCTCACCGGTCGCGCTTTATGCGCGCTTAGGCGGCGATGTACTTGCCGTCCTGGATCACATAGGCCGTAGCGGGCTTTTCGACTTGGCCTCGTCGTTCCACGTGAGCTCGCCAGTCAGGCCCTCGATCTTGATCTTGCGCATGGCCTTGGTCGGCTGGTTGATAAAGCTCGTGGAGGAGTCGTCCTTAAAGGTCTCGGTATCGACGATGTCGAGCTTGGATGCCTTGGCCTGCTCGGCAAAGGCATCGGCGATCTCGGCCGAGACGGCGACGGCGGCACCAGTGTAACGGAGTCGACGAGCGCTGCATGCCCCAGTCGCACAGGGCGAACCTTATGGTGTAAACGTTGACAGTTTGTTACGGAGTTCCGTTTGTAGCGAGCATGTTTCCAATGTTTCCGCAGCGTTTCGGGGGTGCCGTTTTGTGCGACTCCTGTTGCCTGGCGAGCACGCGCCCTCGGTTCACGCTAGAATGCACTCAACCTTTAAGCGGTAATCCATCCATAAGATGCACGAAGGAGCTATCTATGAGCGAACCCCTGCGCACCGTGAACGTCGGTCTGATCGGTCTGGGAACCGTCGGCGGCGGCGTGGCCCGTCTGATTAAGAGCCACCACGATGAGTACCTGGCCGCCTACGGCATCGACCTTAAGCTAACTCGCGCCTGCGCGCTTGCCTGGGAGCAGGCCGAGGCGGCCGGTATTGAGCGCGAGGCCTTTACGAGTGACTGGCACGACGTCGTCACCGACCCCGCTGTCGACATCGTCGTCGAGCTGATCGGCGGCGAGCACCCCGCGACCGAGATCTTCACCACCGCCTTCGAGAACGGCAAGCACGTCTCTCTGCCAACAAGGCCTGTTGGGCCGTCATGTCGAGACACTCGCCGAGAAGGCGCGCGCGTGCGGCGTGCAGATTAAGTGCGAGGCCAGCTGCGGCGGCGGCATCCCCATCGTGAGCACGCTTGAGCACGATCTGGTGGGCAACAAGATCCTGACCATCGCCGGCATCCTCAACGGCACCACCAACTACATCCTGTCGCGCATGGACGCCGAGGGCGCCGATTACGCCGACGTGCTCGCCGATGCACAGGCCAAGGGCTATGCCGAGGCCGACCCGTCCGCCGACGTCGACGCTTCGATGCCGCCAGCAAGACGGCGATCCTCGCCTCCATCGGCTTTGGCACCCGCGTGACCACCGATGATGTGTACCAGCAGGGTATCCGCACCATCGGCGCCGAGGACATCGCCCAGGCCCGCGAGCTCGGCTACACCATTAAGCTGCTCGGCATCGCCCGCAACACCGACGCGGCGTCGATGTTCGCGTGCATCCCACGCTCATCCCGGCAGACCACATGCTTGCCAAGGTCAACGGCGCCATGAACGCTGTTTACGTAGTGGGCGACGCCGTGGGCGAGACCATGTTCTACGGTGCCGGCGCAGGCTCCTTCCCCACCGCGAGCGCCGTCGTGGGCGATATCCTGTCGCTCTCCGAGCAGATTAGCCGGGGCGTGGCTCCGCTGCCGAGATTGAGCCCTATGGTCACAACCTCGCCTTTAAGCCCATGGACGAGCTCCAGACCAAGTACTATGTGCGCCTGAAGGTCGCCGACCGCGTGGGCGCCCTGTCCGAGACGGTCGACATCTTTGCCAAGCACAACATTTCGATCTCGCTCATCAACCAAGTCGAGGACGGCAAGTCGGGTGTCAGCGATGCCTGCTCGGTCATCTTCCTGACGCACCGCGCACTCGAGAAGGACGTCCAGGCTGCCGCTGCGGAGCTTGCCAGCGTCGACTGCGTGGCCGAGGTCGCCAACGTCCTGCGCATCGAGACGTCGAGGCCTGGACCGAAGCGTCATGGCCAACTAGCCCGATTCTCGGCAAATCAAATAACGCATGAGGGCTCCCCGTCCGATTGGATGGGAGCCCCTTTTAGTTACATCTTTTGCACGAAGTGGTCGACTAACGTTTGAACAACTTGACCGTTCGTCAACAACCGTGGATACCGTTTGCCGATATGCGACGGCAGCTGTATTTTGCCGACGCTATGCTGTGCCGTGTATGTCCGCCCGCGATGAGAGGAAGCACCATGTTGCTCGAGGGCAAGAAAGCAATCATCACCGGAGGCACGCGCGGTATCGGCTATGCGATCGCCTGCCGTTTTATCGAGGAAGGCGCTGCCGTCACCGTCTTTGGCTCGCGCCAGGAGACTGCCGACGCGGCCGTTGAGAAGCTGGCGGCCGCCTATCCCGACGCCGAGGTCTGGGGCCGCTCCTGCGACCTCACCTCACTCGAGGCCGTGACCGAGGCTTTTACCCAGGCTGCAACCGACATGGGCGGCCTGGACACGGTCGTCAACAATGCCGGAATCTCCCAGCGCTCACCCCTTTTGGACTATACAGCCGAGGAGTTCGCCAAAGTTATGGACCTCACGTCGTCGCCGTCTTTAACGGTCACCAGGCTGCCGCCAAGATCATGACCGAGGCCGGCCACGGCGGCACCATCACTACCACAAGCTCGATGGTCGCCAAGTACGGCCAGCCTCTGGCGTCGGCTACCCCACGTCTAAGTTTGCCGTCAACGGCATGGTCCAGTCGCTCTCGCGCGAGCTCGCCCCCATGGCATTCGCGTCAACGCCGTTGCCCCAGGCGTAACCAAGACCGATATGGTCGCCAACCTGCCCGAAGAGGTCATCAAGCCCATCATCGCCACTATTCCGCTCGGTCGCATGGGCGAGCCCGAGGACGTTGCCAACGCCTTCGTTTTCCTTGCGAGCGACATGTCCTCCTATGTCACGGGCGCCATCCTCCCGTCGACGGCAGCCGCTCCTAAGTCGAAGTTTCGGCTTCGAACCTCAACAGAGTTCAACGCAAAAGGCGCGCTGTCCGCATCAACCGCAGGCAGCGCGCCTTCTATTATTTGGACGGAACCCGTATCCCGACACTCCTTGCTACTTGCCGTCGTCGTCCTGGGCTTCATCGCGCGCGTAGAGCTCCAGCATGCGGCGGCGGTATTCGTGTACGGCGAGCTTGGCGCGCTCAAGGCGGCGGCGCTCACGCGGAGTCAGCTCGGACGGGTCAACCTCATCACCATAGGTCTTATCGGCAAGCAGGTGCGCCGCGTCCACGATGCGGGCATCGATGTGGCCGCTCGCCGCCTCGGCGGAAAGACGCTCGGCAATCGTATCGAGCGTAGGCAGGCCCTCGAATACGCGACCGTGACCATGCGAGGTCAGCAGCTCGTGCTCGCGTGCGAGCAGGCTCGCCAAATCGTGATGGGCACGCAGGATGTCGAGCGCATCGGATGGATGCTCGGCAACCTCTGCCACGGCAGCGACCGGTGCGGCGTCGACCACGCGGTAGAAGAGTTGTGCGAGCAGCGGCATCAAGAACACCGTGATGGCGCCGGCGGCAACCATGACCGACGCAATATCTTGCGACAGCGCGCCCGCGTTGACGGCAACGCTCGTCACGGCAACGATAATCGGCAGCGCCGTGGTGCAGTACAGGGCCACGGTAATGCGACCATACGCCGAAACGTCGCGCGTCGCAGGACAAATGCTCATAGAGATGAGAATGGGCACGGCGCGAATGATCAGCAACGCCACGATAAAGCCCGCGAGCAGCCCGGGGCGCGACGCCACGGCCGTCAGGTCGATCTTTGCGCCCGATACAGTAAAGAACACCGGAATCAAAAAACCGTAGGCCAGGCCGTCGAGCTTGGTCTCGAGCGTATGGTTGCCTCGGGGATGATATAGCGTAGGACAAAGCCGGCGGCAAAAGAACCCAACACGATGTCGAGATCAAAGACGGCCGAGAACGCCACGAGCGTGACCAGGATGAGCACCGTCAGGCGCACGAAGGTCTGCGACGTGGTATCGGCACGCTCCTCGACAAACGCAAAGAAGCGGCTGCCGACGCGCTTGGAGCGGCTTGGGACCACGGCCAGCAACACGCAAACCACCGCAAACAAGCCAAGGATTACGAGCGTTTGGATGCCAGTGCGAGCAGACAGCAGCACCGACATGGCGAGCACGGGACCGAGCTCGCCCCAAGTGCCATACGCGAGAATCGAGTCGCCCACACGCGTGCCGGTGAGCGAGCGCTCACGCATGATGGGCACGAGCGTGCCGAGCGCCGTAGAAGTGAGGGCAAGCGTCACGGCGATACCGTCGAAATGACTGACCGAGAACCACGGGGTAAAGCGCACGGCAAGCCAGGCGATACCAAACGTGACGACCCACGTCGCCAAGCCGTAGCGTCCCTCGACGCCCGTGATGCTCTTGGGGTCGATCTCAAAGCCGGCAAGCAGGAACAAAAAGGCCAGGCCGAGCTCGGACACAAGCGAGACCTCGGCATCCACATGGATAAGGCCGAGCATATGCGGGCCCAGCACCGCGCCGAAGACGAGCAAAAAGACCGTTTCGGGAACGGGTTTTCCGGGAATCGCCGAGGCGATGAAGGGGCTTGCAAAGGCCACAAGCGCGATGATGGCGAGTGAAACGAATGCATGTGATGCCTTTCTCTTGTTTGCGCTTCACTGTAGCACCCTCGCCGTCCTCAACGCGCCGCGAGCTGTCGTATCATAGTGACGTTTACAAACATGTGGCTCAAGGCGACCCGAGGCTTGCCCCGTAAACCGACCGCTGCCGCATACCGTACCGTACGCCCAACCGATCAGGAAGGCAGGAACCAATGGTCTCTCGTATCTACGTGGAGAAGAAACCGGGTTCGACGTCGAGGCTCAGCAGCTCAAGGGCGAGCTGACCGAAATTCTCGGCATCAAGGCATCGAGGCCCTGAGGATCATCAACCGCTACGACGTCGAGGGCATCGACGAGGAGCTTTTCCGCTCCTGCGTGCCGACCGTCTTTAGCGAGCCCCAGGTCGATGTGACCTATGACGAGCTCCCCGCAAGCGATGGCGCCGTCTTTGCCGTCGAATTCCTGCCTGGCCAGTTTGACCAGCGCGCCGACTCCGCCAGCGAGTGCGTGCAGCTCATCAGCCAGGGCGAGCGCCCCGCCGTGCGCTCCGCCAAGGTCTATATGATCTCGGGCGCTCTGGACGAAGACGCCATCGAGGCCATCAAGCACTACGTGGTGAACCCCGTCGAGGCGCGCATCGCCTCGCTCGACCTGCCCGAGACGCTGTACATGGAGACCCCCGAGCCCCAGCCCGTCGAGGTGCTCGACGGCTTCCGCGAGCTCGACGAGGCCGGCCTTGCCGCCTTTATCGCCGATCGCGGCCTTGCCATGGACGAAGCGGACATCGCCTTCTGCCAGCAGTACTTCCGCGATGAGGATCGCGACCCCACCATCACCGAGATCCGCGTGATCGACACCTATTGGTCCGACCACTGCCGCCACACCACCTTCGGCACCGTCCTGGACGACGTGACGATCGACGACGCCGTGGTGCAGCAGCCTCGGCCGCTACATGGAGATGCGCCACGAACTCGGCCGCGACACCAAGCCCGTCTGTCTCATGGACATGGGCACCATCGGCGCCAAGTATCTTAAGAAGACCGGCGTCATGACCGATGTCGACGAATCCGAGGAGATCAACGCCTGCACCGTCAAGGTGAAGGTCGATGTCGACGGCGAGGACCAGGACTGGCTGTTCCTCTTTAAGAACGAGACCCATAACCACCCGACCGAGATCGAACCGTTCGGTGGCGCGGCCACCTGCGTGGGCGGCGCCATCCGCGACCCGCTCTCGGGCCGCAGCTATGTGTACCAGGCCATGCGTGTCACCGGCGCCGGCGACCCCACCGTCCCCGTCTCCGAGACGCTCGAGGGCAAGCTGCCGCAGCGCAAGCTCGTAACCACCGCTGCCGCCGGCTACTCCAGCTACGGCAACCAGATTGGCCTTGCCACCGGCCAGGTCAACGAGCTCTATCACCCGGTTACGTGGCCAAGCGCATGGAGGTCGGCGCCGTCGTGGGCGCTACCCCGGCAAACCACGTGCGCCGCGAGTGCCCCGCCCCCACCGACAAGATTATCCTGTTGGGCGGCCGCACCGGCCGTGACGGCATCGGTGGCGCCACCGGCTCCTCCAAAACCCAGAACACCGAGTCCATCGAAACCTCGGGTGCCGAGGTCCAGAAGGGCAACGCCCCGGTCGAGCGCAAGCTGCAGCGTCTGTTCCGCCGCGGCGATGCCTGCCGTCTGATCAAGCGCTGCAACGACTTTGGCGCCGGTGGCGTCTCGGTCGCCGTGGGTGAACTTGCCGACGGCCTGTATGTCGACCTGGACACCGTGACCAAGAAGTACGACGGCTGGATGGCACCGAGCTCGCCATTCCGAGTCCCAGGAGCGCATGGCCTGCGCCGTCGCCGACGGTGACGTCGAGGAATTCATGGGCTACGCCGCCGAGGAGAACCTGGAAGCAACCGTCATCGCCGAGGTTACCGCCGAGCCGCGCATGCGCATGGCCTGGAACGCGTCGCCATCGTCGATCTGTCCCGCGAGTTCCTCAACTCCAACGGCGCGCCCAAGCACCAGGTCGCCCACGTCTGCGCCCGCAGCGTGTGGCAGCCAGCTGGGCCGGCACCACGCTTGCCGAGCGCATGACCTCGCTCGTCACCGATCTTAACGTCGCCTCCAACAAGGGCCTTTCCGAGCGCTTCGACTCCACCATCGGTGCCGCGACCGTGCTCATGCCCTTTGGTGGCAAGACGCAGCTCACTCCGAGCTCTGCCATGGTCGCCAAGTTCCCCGTGGACGGCGAGACCACCACAGCGAGCGCTATGGCATGGGGCTTCAACCCCTATCTGATGGAGGCCGACCAGTTTGCGGGCGCCTACCTGTCCGTGGTCGAGTCCATCGCCAAGCTCGTGGCCGCCGGCTTGAGCACAAGCGCGCCTATCTCTCCTTCCAGGAGTACTTTGAGCGTCTGCGCACCGAGGCCGAGCGTTGGGGCAAGCCCATGGCAGCCGTCCTGGGCGCCTTATGGCCAGGTCGACCTGGGTGCCGGCGCCATCGGCGGCAAGGATTCCAATGAGTGGCTCGTTTGAAGACGAAGCCGGCGAGCTCAACGTTTCCGCCGACCTGATCAGCTTCGCTGTCGCCGTTGGCAAGGCGAACCGCGCTGTCTCCCCCGTAGTTCAAGGGTCTCAC
>ENA-OQHP01000154-OQHP01000154.1-human-gut-metagenome-genome-assembly--contig:-NODE-154-length-22383-cov-3.459067_pt1 | contig 22383 bp, 30 predicted proteins | sample MGYA00242563_ERZ504717 | MGnify/ENA primary metagenome ERZ504717 (study PRJEB26092, sample SAMD00036212) | human gut metagenome | host: Homo sapiens | study: EMG produced TPA metagenomics assembly of... | reverse complement strand
AAGTTATCAACCAAAGCATTCAATTGATCTCCAAATGGTTTCATGCAACTTTCAGTTCCAAACGATCTTGAAATCCGGTCAAATGAAAAGCCCGCGAACCTTTACCAAATCACCTCATTACGCAGCCCAGCCAGCAAATCCGACTCCAACAGTTCTTCTGTAGTACGGAAAAAATACTTTTCTATCTCAAAACGGGCAGCAGCAGTCCGAATTTCCTCTCCTACCCCGATAATCTTCTCTACTCCCCGGCTATGTATCAATTCGGCTACCTGACGATAAAGCAGTTTGCTGCTCTGTCCTGTTTCAAGCATATCCGAGAGGATAAGTGTCCGTTTTTTTCCTTTATCATCAGAACGACGCGACATAAAGTCAAGAGCAATATCCAAAGAAGCCAAATCCGAATTATAACTATCATTGATCAACACACAGCCATTCTTGCCCTCTTTTACCTCCAGACGCATAGCAATCTGTTCCAAACGCGCCATGCGCTCGGTTATTTGTTCAGGGGAAACCATCATATACAAAGCCACAGCCAGACAATGCAGCGAATTCTCAATAGAAGCGTCATCTATAAAAGGAATACTAAATTCATTCGGCATCCCCAGATAACGGTATTTAATAGTAGTAGCATGTTCCCCTTTTTGAATGGACTCAATAAACAACGGACGTTCATTGTCCTTTTTCGACCAAGCAATCTCACGCGAGGTAAAAAGAGATTTTGCCACACACGAACTGATCAGTTCGTTATCGCCATCATAAATGATGACGTCACAATCTTTGAACAAAGTAAGCTTCTCCATACATTTATCCTGTAAAGAGAAAAAGTTCTCTTGGTGCGCACCACCAATATTAGTCAAAATCCCCACAGTAGGTTTAATGATAGTCTGCAACGCCTCCATTTCCCCCATTTCGGAAATACCCGCTTCAAAAATAGCCAACTCAGTGCGTTCATTCATCAACCATACCGAAGTGGCACACCTATCTGTGAATTATAGCTACGTGGCGAACGGGTTACCACACGGTCCGGGCTCAGCAATTGATACAACCATTCCTTCACAATGGTTTTTCCATTGCTGCCTGTAATTCCTATAACCGGAATCTGAAACTGCTCCCGATGCTTTTCCGCCAATTTCTGTAATCCTTTCAGAGGATTGGCCAACTGCAGGAAATTCGCATCTTGAAAAGATTTCATATCAGCCGGCAATTCGCCCACTACAAAATTACGGACTCCACGTTCATACAATTCCGGAAGATATTTATGCCCGTCATTCCGTTTGGTTTTTAAAGCAAAAAATAATGTTTCTTCCGGAAAGCACAATGAACGGCTATCAGTTAAAATCCAATCAATCTGTGCACTACGGTCCCCAAACCGCTTTGCTCCCAGAACTTTTTCTATATTTTCAATCGAGCTTGACATTGTTCTAATTCTTTTTGAAGGTCAAAATACGGGAACTTTTCTTTAAGTCGCTCTATCTTTAACACTATTTGAGTTAAAAATTTGCGATATGTTTCAGATTGGGCATTAAACGGTTTGTGAGCTAAAGCCTTCCGGATATCCTCCCACTCTTTCATTATTCTATCCGTTTCTTTACTAAAATAACATTCTGTAAAACATTCCCATAAATAAGATACAGCAACAGGAGAAGGATGCAACATGTCATCTGCATAAAAACGATAATCACGAAGTTCATCCATCATGATTTCATAAGAAGGGAAATAGTAACAATCAGACCAGCGGCGGCATAATTCATCCACCGCAAGAAGCAAAGTGGACTTACTTATCTGATTACCATGCATACCATCTTTGCTATGCCGTATGGGGCTGACAGTGAAAAGTATCTTCAAGAACGGATTTACTTTTCTCAATTCCACCAACACACATTCCCATTCAGTGACAATTTCCTCTACCGTAAGAAGTTGTCGGGTAAAAAGCTGTCGGGCTGTTTGTGGCAATTTCCTACACCATGGTCCTTTCCTTCAGCCAATAAGCAAATGCAGTCCCCCAAGTAATAACCAGCCAATCAAGCTGAGGAAGTCCGGCTGAAGCCTGTTCCAGCCGCGTATTTATAGAAGACAAACAAGATACTGCCGTAGAGGCTGAAAAACGCTATGATGCATCCAACTGTGCCAACAGCCTCCGGCATAGAACAAATCCTCTTCCGTATATGTTTGATGGGATAGAATTTGCCAAAGAGCTTCCACTATGGATAAAGGATTATAGAGGATTCCAAAAGGATTTACATCACAACGGAACTTATTTGCCAACAACAAATTTCCGATGTTTTCTGCAAAACAAGAACCAAATAGCATGATTCGGTCCGAATGCCGGATTTCTGTTTCCCTTTTAGGTAATTCTACTTGCGTTCTGAAATTCATACGATAAGGAAAGCTTTTAAAATTTAAGGGCAAATGTAATCATAATACACATATTTATGCTATTTTTGCACGATATTTATCATATCATAGGAATGGAACAGGATAATTTATATAACTTACTGCAAAGCATAGATACTCCGGATGATTTGCGCCATTTAAGCGCAGACAAACTGCCCGAAGTGTGTAAAGAGCTAAGGCAAAAGATTATAGATGAGCTCTCATGTAATCCGGGGCATTTCGGTTCCAGTTTGGGCGTAATAGAACTGACCGTCGCCTTACATTATGTATTCAACACACCCTATGACCGCATTGTATGGGATGTAGGGCATCAAGCTTACGGGCATAAAATTTTAACCGGACGCCGGGATGCGTTCTGTACCAACCGTAAACTGAATGGCATACGTCCTTTTCCTTCTCCATCCGAAAGTGAATATGACACATTTACTTGCGGGCATGCGTCAAATTCTATTTCCGCAGCTTTAGGTATGGCTGTAGCAGCCAAAAAGCACGGAGAGAATAACCGGCATGTCGTTGCTGTAATTGGTGACGGTTCCATGAGTGGAGGGCTGGCTTTCGAAGGGCTGAACAATGCCTCGGCAACTCCTAATAACCTTCTGATTATCCTGAATGACAACAACATGGCTATAGACCGTAGTGTAGGAGGCATGAAACAATATCTGTTGAACCTGCAAATGTCTGAAGGATACAACCGGATACGCTATAAAATATCACAAATGTTCCATCGATGGGGTATCCTGAACGAAGAACGCCGGAAAAGCCTGATACGATTTAACAACAGCCTGAAATCCATGCTGGTACAACAGCAAAACGTATTTGAAGGCATGAATATCCGTTATTTCGGGCCTATTGATGGACACGATGTCAACAATTTGGCACGTGTATTAAAAGAGATTAAAGATATGCAAGGACCTAAACTGCTCCATATACATACCACCAAAGGAAAAGGTTTCGGTCCGGCAGAAAAAGCTGCCACCATCTGGCATGCTCCGGGCATATTCGACAAGGAAACCGGAGAGCGTATCGTTGTCGATACCAAAGGAATGCCCCCTTTGTTTCAGGATGTTTTTGGAAATACCCTATTGGAACTGGCCCAAACAAATGATAAAATCGTAGGAGTCACTCCCGCAATGCCCTCAGGGTGCTCTATGAACATATTAATGAAAGCCATGCCCGAAAGAGGTTTTGATGTGGGAATTGCCGAAGGACATGCCGTTACCTTTTCAGGAGGAATGGCAAAAGATGGTCTATTGCCTTTCTGCAATATCTATTCGTCTTTCATGCAACGTGCCTATGACAATGTGATTCACGATATAGCGATACAAAAACTCAATGTAGTATTGTGCCTGGACCGCGCTGGATTGGTAGGAGAAGACGGTCCTACTCATCACGGAGCATTCGATCTGGCTTATATGAGACCGATACCCAATCTCATTGTGGCCTCCCCTTACAACGAACATGAACTGCGTTGTTTGATGTATACCGCCCAGTTACCTGACAAAGGTCCTTTTGTCATCCGTTATCCACGTGGAAGAGGTTCATTGGTAGACTGGAAATGTCCAATGCAAGAGATTGAGATAGGAAAAGGAAGAAAATTGAAAGAAGGAAAAGACATAGCGGTCATTACGCTGGGGCCCATTGGCGTTCAAGCAGAAAAGGCTATCACACATGCCGAACAGGAAACAGGAAAAAGCATTGCTCACTATGATTTGCGTTTCTTAAAGCCGTTAGATGAAAGTATGTTACACGAAATAGGCAAGAGATTCAAGCAAGTGGTCACTGTTGAAGACGGTGTGCTAAAAGGTGGAATGGGCAGTGCCATACTGGAATTTATGGCAGACAATGAGTATAATCCGCAAATAAAACGTATCGGACTACCGGATCAATTTGTCCAGCATGGTTCAGTAAAAGAACTATATCATATTTGCGGCATGGACGAAGAAGGTATTTACAAAGTTTTGATATCATTCTAAGAGAGACAAACAATGAAAATCATTATTGCAGGAGCAGGAGCAGTAGGCACCCATCTGGCGAAATTATTATCGGATGAAAAGCAAGACATCATTTTGATGGATGAAAACGAAGAAAAGTTGAGCAAACTTGATTCCAACTTCGATTTAATGACTGTCAATGCATCCCCCACCTCCATTTCCGGCCTTAAGAATGCAGGAGTGGCAGGCGCGGATTTATTTATCGGGGTCATGCCGGAAGAAAGCCGCAATATGACGGCCTGTATGTTGGCTACCAATATGGGGGCAAAAAAGACTGTAGCCCGGATTGACAATTACGAATATTTACTTCCTAAACATAAAGAATTCTTTCCCAACTAGGAGTACACTCACTGATTTATCCGGAAATGCTGGCCGCCAAAGATATAGTAGATGCCATCAAAATGAGCTGGATACGCCAATGGTGGGAATTTTGCGGTGGTGCATTGGTCCTGATAGGTACCAAAATGCGCGAAACGGCAGAAATTCTGAACGTTCCCCTTCATGAACTGGGAGGACGTAATATTCCATTCCACATTGTAGCTATCAAACGGGGAAATGAAACAATCATCCCCGGGGAGATGATGTTATCAAACTGCATGATATTGTTTATTTCACAACAACAAAGAAATACATTCCCTATATCCGCAAGATTACAGGAAAAGAAAATTATCCCGATGTACGCAATGTGATGATTATGGGCGGCAGCCGCATAGCTGTTCGCACCACACAATATGTACCGGATTACATGCAGGTCAAGATTATTGAAAATGACATCAACAGATGTAACCGGCTGACCGAAGTGGTAGATGACAAAGTAATGATTATCAACGGAGATGGACGGGATATGGATCTGCTCATGGAAGAAGGGTTAAAAACACGGAAGCATTTGTCGCTCTGACGGACAATTCTGAAACAAACATTCTGGCTTGTCTTGCCGCCAAACGTATGGGAGTAACCAAAACTGTGGCAGAAGTAGAAAATATCGATTATATCAGCATGGCAGAAAGCCTGGATATCGGTACGGTTATCAATAAAAAATGATTGCCGCCAGCCATATCTATCAAATGATGCTGGATGCAGATGTTTCCAACGTAAAATGTCTGACTTTGCCAATGCTGATGTAGCCGAATTACGGTTAAAAACGGTTCACGTATAACCAAATGCGCTGTCAAAGATGCCGGCCTTCCCAAAGGTGCCACCATTGGCGGACTGATTCGCAACGGTGAAGGGATACTGGTAACAGGTAATACCGTCATCCAACCTAACGACCATGTCGTAGTATTCTGTCTAGGTATGATGATTAAGAAAATAGAAAAATTCTTCAATTGATGATAAATGCAAAAATGATAGCCCGGATTATGGGGGCGTTATTCTTCATCGAAGCGGGGTTTCTTATTCTATGCTCGTTTCTCGCTGTCTATTATAATGAATCAGATATTTCAGCTTTCCTATATTCTGCCGCAATAACAGCCGGAGCAGGTAGCATAGCCGCTTTAGCAGGGAAAAATGCAGAAAAGAGAATCAGCCGCCGCGATGGATACGTTATTGTAACCCTTGCCTGGGTGTTTTTTCTTTATTCGGTATGCTTCCATTCTATCTAAGCGGATATATTCCCACTATAACGGATGCTTTTTTGAAACCATGTCAGGATTCACCACCACCGGAGCAAGTATTTTGGACAATATAGAGTCATTGCCACACGGGCTTTTGTTCTGGCGAAGTATGACACAATGGATCGGAGGATTAGGAATTGTCTTTTTTACTATTGCCGTATTACCGATTTTCGGAGTAGGCAGTGTACAATTATTTGCAGCGGAAGCCACCGGTCCCACCCATGATAAAGTACATCCGCGTATTGGAGTTACGGCCAAATGGATTTGGACTATCTATTTGGGGCTGACCATTACAGAGATTATCCTGCTGGTTGCTGGAGGCATGAACTTTTTCGACAGTGTATGTCATTCTCTGACTACTACCGCCACAGGAGGATATTCAACCAAACAAAATAGCATTGCCGCCTTCAACTCTCCTTACATAGAATATATAATTACGCTATTCATGTTTTTGGCAGGTATCAATTTCACCTTACTATATCTACTGTTCTTAAAAGGAAATTTCAAACGCTTATTCCAAAATACAGAACTCCACTGGTATTTGGGAACTGTGGGATTTTTTACCCTTTTCACTACCGTCACTCTTATTTTCACCAGTCCGTTCGGTATTGAAGAATCTTTCCGTAAAGCCATATTTCAGGTTGTTTCCTTACAAACCACTACCGGATTCATTTCTGCAGATTATATGACTTGGGTACCTGTACTTTGGACATTAATGTGCATCATCATGCTGTTTGGAGCTTGTGCCGGATCCACCACAGGAGGAATAAAATGTATACGCATAGCCATTATGAGCCGTGTTTCTAAAAATGAATTCAAACATATCATTCATCCCAATGCTATACTTCCTGTACGTATCAACCGCCAAGTTATTTCATCAACAACCAAGTCAGCAGTACTTGCATTCATTTTTCTATATATGGCTATTATTTTTATTGGATGGCTGGTTCTTATGCTGTTTGGAGTAGGGTTTGAAGAAGCTTATAGCGTAGTCATTTCCAGTTTGGGCAATGTAGGACCAGGTATTGGAAAATGCGGCCCTTCCTATTCATGGAACGGGTTGCCGGATGCAGCAAAATGGATAAGTGCAATATTGATGCTGATAGGACGTTTGGAATTATTTACCGTACTTCTGCTCTTCATGCCGAGTTTTTGGAAAAAGCATTGACATTTACGTCCTATAACCATTTTTATACATAAATAATTCAAAAAATCTCAATGAAGCTTCAAATATTGGCTATCTTTGCACCCTCATTTAAAGGGTAACAAGATGAATAATATGTTGAGATACATTGTATATATCCTATTATTTCTACTGTTTACGATAACAGTAGGTCAGGATTATCATACGGTTGAGACAACAGATTTACCCCCACAGACCTCTTGTTACCAGCAACAACAAGACCCCTGCAAAAGAACAGTGGACTTCCTGTTTACCAACAATTTTGCAGATATGCCACAAATAGCCATATCACTTGACAACCCTTCCACATCAAAGTTCAAATGTATAGTCCGCATTTTAGCAGCATTGAACGAACTTAAAAAGCAGGAGCTACAAACAAACCATATAGTTTGCCACACTTTTCATTCGCTTTACACTGATGCAGTAGATTATTATATCTATGCACTCCGGCGGATCATCATTTAATTTTTAATCTTTTTTCAGCATTTTGCTGAGTAGAAATCCTTATAACAAACGTCTTATAAGGAAAATTTTTCTATCCGTTTGTCTAATCAAAAAAAGTTTAGATATGTATTTTACATTATTAGTTGTCGTTATCCTGACGGCAATCGCATTAGTTGCCGTAGCATTGGGAATTGCCCGTGCCATTTCTCCCCGTTCATACAACTCACAAAAGGGAGAAGCTTACGAATGTGGTATTCCTACGCGGGGACGGTCGTGGATGCAATTCAAAGTAGGTTATTATCTATTTGCTATCCTCTTCCTGATGTTCGATGTGGAAACAGTATTTTTATTTCCTTGGGCTGTAGTGGTACAAGACCTAGGAGTGTACGGTCTGTTTAGCATCCTTTTCTTTTTAGTTATATTAGTTTTAGGTCTGGCATATGCCTGGAAGAAAGGAGCGTTGGAATGGAAGTAAAGAAACCAACCATAAAGTCTATTCCTTATGAAGACTTCAAAGACAATGAGTATTTGGAAAACATGGTCAAGCAGCTCAATGAAGGCGGTACCAAAGTACTGGTGGGCTGTTTGGATGACCTTATCAACTGGGGACGCAGCAATTCGTTGTGGCCGCTTACATTTGCAACCAGTTGTTGTGGAATCGAGTTTATGGCAGTGGGTGCTGCCCGGTATGATTTCGCCCGCTTTGGGTTCGAAGTAGCCCGTGCCAGTCCGCGCCAGGCAGATATGATCATGGTAGCAGGAACTATCACACACAAGATGGCTCCGGTACTAAAACGTTTGTATGACCAGATGGCGGATCCTAAATACGTCATTGCAGTAGGCGGATGCGCCATTAGCGGCGGTCCTTTTAAAAAATCATATCACGTATTGAACGGAGTAGACAAAATTCTTCCCGTTGACGTATATATTCCCGGATGTCCGCCCCGACCTGAAGCCTTGTTGTACGGCATGATACAATTGCAACGTAAAGTAAAACTGGAAAAATTCTTCGGCGGAGTGAACCGCAAAGAAAATGAACCACAAAATCCCGAACAAGCATGAGTGAAAGAATAGAAATACCTGCCGAAAAGCTACATGAAGAAATGCTGAAATTGCGGCAGGGTAAACATATGGATTTTCTACGCAGCCTTACCGGAATGGACTGGGGCGAAGAAGGACTAGGTGTAGTCTATCATCTGGAAGATACGAATACAAGAGAAAATATAGTGGTCAGCACTCGCACAACCAACCGAGAAAAGCCGGAACTTCCTAGTGTAAGTGATATTTGGAAAGGTGCTGAATTCAATGAACGCGAAGTGTACGACTATTATGGTATCCGCTTTATAGGACATCCTGATATGCGCCGTTTGTTCCTGCGTGATGACTGGGTAGGCTATCCATTGCGTAAGGACTACGATGAAAGCCTCAACCCACTCCGTATGACCAATGAGGAACCTGTAGACACGACACAATATATAGAAGTACAACATGATGGCAGTGTAATAGAAAAACGCGAAACCATTTTTGATGAGGACGAATATATCATTAACATAGGTCCTCAACATCCGGCAACCCACGGTGTACTTCGTTTTCGTGTTTCACTGGAAGGTGAGATTATCAAAAAACTGGATGTGCACTGCGGATACATCCATCGAGGTATCGAAAAAATGTGCGAAAGTCTTACCTATCCCCAAACCTTGGCCCTGACCGACCGTTTGGATTATTTAGGTGCGCACCAAAACCGCCATGCTCTCTGTATGTGCATTGAACAGGCAATGGGCGTAGAAGTAAGCGAACGGGTACAATACATTCGTACCATTATGGACGAATTGCAACGTATAGATTCTCACTTGCTTTTCTTCTCCTGTCTCTGTATGGATATGGGTGCCTTGACCGCATTCTTCTATGGATTCCGTGATCGTGAGAAGATATTGGATATCTTCGAAGCAACTACCGGAGGACGTTTGATACAGAATTATAACACCATTGGAGGGGTACAAGCTGATATCGCTCCGGACTTTGTACAGAAAGTAAAAGAATTCATTGCTTATCTGCGTCCGATGCTAAAAGAATACCATGAAGTATTCACCGGAAATGTCATTGCCCAAGAACGTTTGAAAGGTGTGGGAGTTCTTTCACGGGAAGATGCCATCTCTTTCGGAGCGACAGGAGGTACAGGACGCGCCAGCGGTTGGGCATGCGATGTCCGCAAGCGTCATCCCTATGCGATGTATGGCAAGGTAGATTTTAAAGAGATTGTCCACACTGAAGGTGACTGCTTTGCACGTTATATGGTCCGTATGGAAGAAATACTGGAAAGTATGGATATCATTGAGCAACTGATAGACAATATTCCTGAAGGGAACTATCAGGAAAAGATGAAACCGATTATACGTGTGCCCGAAGGAATTATTATGCCGCAGTGGAAGGTTCTCGCGGAGAGTTCGGTGTTTATCTGGAAAGTCGTGGAGACAAATTTCCTTACCGCATGAAATTCCGCGCTACCGGTTTGCCTTTAGTATCAGCAATGGAAACTATGTGCCGCAACGCAAAAATTGCCGACTTAATTGCTATTGGTGGAACGGTGGATTATGTAGTACCGGATATTGACCGATAATAATGTGCCGATTCTTCAATATACAATTTGGAGAATGCACTATTTATCAGACTGAGAATTAACAAATTAAATAATTACAAGTTTGCCTATTGGCAAATTAGCAAATTGACACATTATTAAATTATGTTCGATTTTAGTATAGTCACCCAATGGTACACTCACTGCTCACGTCATTTATGCCTGAAGAACTGGCAGTGCTCATAGAATGTATAGTAATTGGCGTATGTATCATGTTGGCATATGCAGTTATTGCTATCATTATGATTTTCATGGAACGTAAAGTGTGCGCCGCTTTCCAATGCCGCTTGGGGCCAATGCGTGTAGGTCCCCAAGGTACCATACAGGTGTTTGCCGATGTATTCAAGATGTTGATCAAGGAAATTATCACCATCCGGCATGCTGACAAGTTCCTGTACAATTTGGCACCTTACATTGTTATCCTCGCCTCTATCATGGCTTTCAGTTGCCTACCCATCAACAAGGGCATGGAGGTCCTTGATTTCAATGTAGGTATTTTCTTCTTATTGGCAGCATCCAGTATCGGCGTGGTAGGTATTTTGCTGGCAGGTTGGAGTTCCAATAACAAATATTCATTAATCGGAGCCATGCGAAGTGGCGCTCAAATGATTAGTTATGAATTATCTGTAGGATTAAGCATCCTTACCATTGTAATCTTAACAGATACCATGCAACTAAGCGAAATTGTAGAACGCCAAGCTGACGGCTGGTTCCTTTTTAAAGGACATATACCTGCATTGATCGCTTTTATCATTTATCTGATAGCCGGAAATGCAGAAGTCAACCGCGGCCCGTTTGACTTGCCTGAAGCAGAAAGTGAACTGACTGCGGGATATCATACCGAATATTCCGGTATGCACTTCGGACTGTTCTATGTGGCAGAATTTGTAAACTTGTTTATCATCGCCGCAGTAGCCACAACCATCTTCCTGGGAGGATGGATGCCGCTACATATTCCTGGGCTAGACGGATTCAATGCCATCATGGATTATATACCTGGATTTATTTGGTTCTTTGGCAAATCATTCTTTGTAGTATGGTTACTAATGTGGATCAAATGGACATTTCCCCGTCTGCGTATTGACCAAATTCTAACGCTGGAATGGAAGTACTTGGTTCCAATAGGTTTGTGCAACCTGTTGTTGATGGTAATTATTGTTGTATTTAAATTACATTTCTGATGAAAGAAGAAAACATTCCTATATAAAAGGGCTGCTTCATGGCATCGGTACATTACTTACCGGCATGAAAGTGACAGGACGAGAGTTCTTCACTCCTAAAGTCACTGAACAATATCCCGAAAACCGTGCCACATTAAAAATATCGCCCCGTTTCCGAGGACGGCTTATCATGCCGGTTGATGAGAATGGTAATAACAAATGTATTGCTTGCGGACTTTGCCAGATGGCTTGCCCCAATGATACAATCACCATTACCAGCGAATCTGTGACCAACGAAGAAACAGGCAAGAAAAAGAAAATATTGGTAAAGTATGAGTACGACCTGGGAGCCTGTATGTTCTGTCAACTTTGTGTGAACGCTTGTCCACACGATGCCATTCGGTTCGATACAGAATTCGAAAATGCTGTATTCGACCGCAGCAAACTAGTTCTCACTCTGAACAAAAAATAAAAACAAACGATATTATGACACTACAACTAATTGTATTCATTGTACTGGCGTTGTTTATCGCTGTCTGTTCGGTATTGGCAGTCACGACCTCACGTATCTTGCGTGCAGCAACTTATCTGCTGTTCGTTTTATTTGGTACAGCAGGTATTTACTTCCAACTCAACTACTCATTCTTGGGAGCTGTACAATTACTGATTTACGCCGGTGGTATAACAGTGCTTTATGTATTTAGTATCTTATTGACCTCTTCACAGGGAGACAAAGCAGAGAGATTAAAAAATGGAAAGATGGTGGCCGGAGCTATTTCTACTATAGCAGGACTGGCTATCTGTCTGTTCGTCATGCTGAAGAACGAATTCTTGCCCTCTCATTTTGTTCATGGTGAACTGGATGTACGCACGATCGGTCATGCACTGATAGGCATGGAAAAATATCAATATATCCTTCCTTTCGAAGTAATCAGCGTGTTATTACTCGCTTGTATCGTAGGAGGAATCCTAATCGCTAGAAAAAGATAGAACTTATGGTACACATGGAATATTATCTGGTGGTTTCCACCTTTATGATGTTTGCGGGAATCTATGGTTTCTTCACCCGCCGCAATTTATTGGCCATGCTCATCAGTGTGGAACTGATACTGAATTCGGTAGACATCAACTTCGCCGTATTCAACCGATACCTCTTTCCCGAAGAACTGGAAGGCTTTTTTTCGCCCTGTTCGCTATCGGCGTGAGTGCGGCTGAAACAGCAGTAGCTATTGCTATCATTATCAATATTTACCGCAATGTACGCAATATCCAAGTGAAGAACTTAAATGAAATGAAAAACTAATTATGGAACATACAATACTAATCCTTATCCTACCTTTCCTCAGTTTCCTGATACTGGGGCTGGCAGGTATGCGTATGAAGAACGGATTGGCAGGGACCATCGGCACCGTTTCACTGGCAGGGGTGACGTTGCTTTCCTACCTCACTGCCTTCAATTATTTTGCAGGAGGGCGTACGGTAGAAGGCGTCTATCCTACTCTCACACCTTATAATTTTGAATGGTTACCTTTCACAACGAACCTGCATATTGACATGGGAATCATGCTTGACCCTATTTCAGTTATGATGCTAGTCGTTATTTCCACCGTCAGTCTGATGGTACATATCTATTCATTCGGATATATGAAAGGTGAAAAAGGCTTTCAACGTTACTACGCATTTCTTAGCCTGTTTACCATGTCCATGTTGGGGCTCGTAGTAGCAACTAATATTTTCCAGATGTATGTCTTTTGGGAACTGGTAGGTGTTTCTTCTTATCTACTTATCGGCTTTTATTACACCAAGAAAGAAGCGATTGCTGCCAGTAAAAAAGCATTTATTGTTACCCGTTTCGCTGATTTAGGCTTTCTGATCGGTATCTTGATTTACGCTATTATGCCGAAACATTCTCGTTCACCCCCCAACTTCAGGTACTTGCAGTTGCCGGAAGTATGATACCATTGGCCTTGGGGCTAATGTTTATCGGTGGTGCCGGTAAAAGTGCGATGTTTCCATTGCACATCTGGTTACCGGATGCTATGGAAGGTCCTACTCCTGTCAGTGCATTAATCCATGCTGCTACCATGGTAGTAGCCGGTGTATATCTGGTAGCCCGTATGTTCCCGTTGTTTATAGGATATGCGCCCGAAGTGCTGCACTGGATAGCTTATATCGGTGCGTTCACTGCATTCTACGCCGCTAGTGTGGCGTGTGCACAAAGCGATATCAAACGTGTGCTCGCCTTCTCCACTATATCTCAAATTGGATTTATGATTGTCGCATTAGGCGTTTGTACTTCTATGAATCCTCATGAAGGAGGACTAGGCTACATGGCATCCATGTTCCACCTGTTCACACATGCCATGTTCAAGGCATTGCTGTTCTTAGGAGCCGGATGTATCATTCATGCCGTACACAGTAACGAGATGAGCGCATGGGAGGACTTCATAATTCATGCCCGTCACCCATTGGACATTCCTGATTGCTTGTCTGGCTATCTCGGGTATCTGGCCATTCTCAGGTTTTTCTCTAAAGACGAAATTCTGACTGCCTGCTTCCAATTCAATCCTGTTATGGGATGGATAATGACAGGCATTGCCGCCATGACAGCATTTTATATGTTCCGCCTTTATTATTGTATTTTCTGGAATGGAGAATGGAAAGGACACTCCCACGAATCCGGACCTGATGCACATACTCCGCATGAGGCTCCACTTACCATGACATTCCCGCTGATGTTTTTAGCCGCTATCACCTGTATTGCCGGATTCATACCTTTCGGCAATCTGATCAGTAGTAACGGAAAAGCCTATACCATTCATCTGGATATGCAGATAGCTGCTACAAGTATCATTATTGCTATAGCTCCATCGCTTTAGTACATGGATGTATGCAGGTAAGAGACAACCCGTAGCCAACTATCTGGCGCGCACATTCCCACGTTTGCACACAGCAGCTTACCACCGTTTCTATATGGATGAGATATGGTTGTTCGTAACCAAGAAAATCATCTTCCGGTGCATCAGTACTCCGATAGCCTGGTGGGACCGGCACGTTATCGATCAATTCTTTAACTTCACTGCGTGGAGTACTCATGCTACCGCCGATGAAATACGTGACATGCAAAGTGGAAACGTACAGCAGTACAGTATTTGGTTCCTTGCAGGTGCATTGATATTGACGCTGATACTATTAATTTAATGAATAATAAAAATCCGCCGCATGGCCATTTTAATTTTTTAATTTAAAAAGATGAACATACTAAGTTTTTTTCATTATAGTTCCCTTGTTGATGCTCGCGAGCCTTTGGGCTTCGCGCAGCGTCAATCAAGTTCGCGGAGTGATGGTTGTCGGATCTTCCATATTATTGGCATTATCCGTTTACCTCACCATTGATTATATCGAACTACGCCAAGCCGGTGCTACAGGAGAGATGCTGTTCACAGCCAGCACAGTTTGGTATGCACCACTCCATATATGTTACTCAGTAGGAGTAGACGGTATATCAGTAGCAATGTTGCTACTTAGTTCCATTATTGTATTCACCGGTACTTTTGCATCGTGGAAGTTACAACCATTGACAAAAGAATATTTCATGTGGTTCACTCTATTGAGTGTAGGGGTATTCGGATTCTTCGTTTCAACAGACCTGTTCACCATGTTCATGTTTTATGAAGTAGCCTTAATTCCAATGTATCTGCTCATCGGTGTATGGGGAAGCGGACGTAAAGAATATGCCGCCATGAAACTTACATTAATGTTAATGGGTGGTTCTGCATTTCTACTGATCGGAATTCTCGGTATTTTTTATGGTGCAGGCGGTGAAACTATGAACTTGCTGGAAATCGCCAAACTGCATATACCTCATGAAATGCAACGCATCTTCTTCCCGCTTATCTTCTTGGGGTTCGGAGTCTTAGGAGCTTTGTTCCCTTTCCATACATGGAGTCCCGATGGTCATGCTTCTGCACCGACTGCTGTTTCTATGCTTCACGCTGGAGTATTGATGAAACTAGGAGGTTACGGATGCTTCCGTGTTGCTATGTACCTGATGCCTGAAGGTGCAGCCATGTGGGGAGATGTATTCCTGATATTGACCACTATTTCTGTAGTTTACGGTGCATTCAGTGCTGTGGTACAAACCGACTTAAAATATATCAATGCCTATTCCTCCGTATCCCACTGCGGATTGGTGCTCTTTGCCCTGCTGATGATGACACGCACCAGTTGTACGGGTGCTATTCTCCAAATGTTGAGTCACGGATTAATGACCGCTTTGTTCTTCGCCCTTATTGGTATGATATACGGACGTACCCACACTCGTGATGTCCGATTAATGGGAGGTTTGATGAAGATTATGCCTTTCCTGGCTGTAGGTTATGTTATTGCTGGTCTTGCTAATTTGGGACTTCCGGGACTAAGTGGTTTTGTTGCTGAAATGACGGTCTTTGTAGGTTCTTTCCAAATGATGATACATTCCATCGCGTATGTACCCTAGTGGCAACAACAAGTATCGTCATTACCGCAGTCTATATCCTGCGTGTAGTAGGTAAAATTCTTTATGGTAAGTTTTGAATCCCGAACATCTGAAACTCACAGACGCAACCTGGGATGAACGAGTAGCCGTTATCTGCCTCATCGCCTGTGTAGCAGGTTTAGGAATGGCTCCATTCTGGATAAGCGATCTGATCAGTAACAGTGTAGAACCAATCATAAGTCAATTATTAAATTAAAATTTGAGAATTAAAATTAAAAAAATAGCAATGATGGACATAACTGCAATACTCCATATGCATGCCGAACTGAGTCTGACAGCCGTTTTTATTCTGATGTTTCTGTTAGATTTATTTTTACCGGCTCCACAACGTCACTGGTTACGCCCCATGGCATGTATCCTGCTGACCATTCAACTCTTAGCAAACCTATGGCCGGAAGAGGTGACTTTATTTGGCGGCATGTATCACTCAACCCCTATGGCGTCTGTTCTGAAAAGCATCCTGACCATAGGTACCATACTGGTGTTTCTGCAAGCAGACACTTGGCTAAAACGTGAAGACACCCGTCATAAACAAGGCGAATTCTACATCCTTACCCTCAGTACCTTGCTGGGTATGTATTTCATGGTAAGCGCAGGGCACTTCCTGCTATTCTTCCTTGGATTGGAATTGGCAACCGTTCCTATGGCTTGTCTCGTAGCTTTCGATAAATATAAAGGGCATAGTGCCGAAGCCGGAGCTAAATTCATTCTTTCGGCTTTATTCTCCAGCGGTATTTTCCTCTATGGCATTTCTATGATTTATGGGACAGCAGGTACTTTATATTTTGAAGATATCCCTGCCGGACTGACAGGAACTCCATTACAAGTTCTTGCACTAGTATTTTTCTTCTCCGGACTGGCCTTCAAATTAAGCTTGGTACCTTTTCATCTGTGGACAGCAGATACTTATCAAGGTGCACCGACTACAGTAAGCGCCTACCTATCCGTTATTTCAAAAGGTGCAGCTGCTTTTGCTTTAATGATTATTTTAATGAAGTATTCGGACCAATGACTGAACAATGGAGTGAAATACTATGTATTATCATTGTAGCCACCATCACTATAGCCAATCTGTTCGCCATCCGCCAAAACAACCTGAAACGCTTTATGGCCTTCAGTAGTATTTCACAAGCCGGCTACATAATGTTGGCTGTACTGGCTGGAACTCCGCAGGGCATGGCATCCCTAGTATATTATATAGTAGTATACATTGCCGCCAATCTCGCCGTATTCGGTGTCATCAATACCATTGAGCAACATACCCACGGTAAAATAGAGCGCGAAGATTATAACGGACTTTATAAGACCAACCCTAAACTAACTATGGTCATGACACTTGCTCTTTTCTCATTGGCAGGTATCCCGCCATTTGCCGGATTCTTCAGTAAGTTCTTTGTATTCATGGCAGCATTCCATAGCGGATATTATCTTATTGTATTTATCGCATTGGTCAATACAATCATTTCATTGTATTATTACTTATTGATTGTAAAAGCCATGTTCATCACACCTAATGAAGACCCTATCGGCAATTTTCGTACAGCAACTCCGATGCGCATCAGTCTGTTGGTATGTGTAGCCGGCATATTCGTTTTAGGAATTATAAGTGGGGTATATCAACTATTAAGTGATACAGCAATACTATAAAAGTTCAGTTACAAAAAGAAGAATAATAACTGAAATGATTATTGTATTTCTATGATCAATATTCTTTTACTTTGGAAGCAGAATCAATCTGTTTTCAAAGTAAAAGAATACCTTAAAGTTTCTCTTCAACAAATTTATCATTATCTTCGTAGCAAATTATAAAAAAATAAGTACTATGAAGAAAGTCCTCTATATTACAATACTCGCTTGCTCTACTTTATGGGGATCTTGCACAGAGAAAAATAAACAATCCGCCAGAACAGATTCCTTTATAGAAAAAAATGTAGCATTTGCACGTGCACAAATCGGGAATGAAATACAAATTATAGAAAAATCAGAGAAATTTATAAACCCTGTGACACTGAAAACTGACAGTACCATTTATTATTGTGACTACGCCGACTGGCGAAGTGGTTTTTCCCTGGGTCAGTGTGGTATCTATATGAGTTAAGTGGCGACACTACTCTCTTATCATTAGCTGATAAATACACTTCGGCCATAGAAGAAGCCAAAAAACTGACTTGGCACCATGATGTAGGTTTCATGATAAATTGTAGTTTCGGCAATGGATGGCGAACAACTAAAGTACCCAGATACAAAGAAGTCATGATAGAAGCTGCACGTTCATTAGCTACTCGTTTCCGTGAAAAGCCGGGAATTATCCAATCATGGGATGTGACCCGCGGCTGGCAATCGGAACGCGGTTGGGAATGTCCGGTCATAATAGATAATATGATGAATTTAGAGTTACTATTTGAAGCAACTAAATTATCTGGTGATTCCACCTTTTATCATATAGCAGTGAACCATGCAGACCGCACTTTGAAAGAGCATTTCCGTACAAACGGAAGTTGTTATCATGTAATAGATTATAGTTTGGCAGACGGCATGGTACGGCATAGACAAACAGCCCAAGGATATGCAGACGAATCGACTTGGAGTCGTGGACAAGCATGGGCGATTTATGGTTACACTGTGTGTTACCGGGAAACTCATGATAAAAGTATCTGAATCAGGCATTGAAGACTTTCCAATTTATGAAAACACATCCCCGGCTTCCCAAAGACTTGATTCCTTATTGGGATATGGATGCTCCCAATATTCCCAATGAACCACGAGACGCTTCAAGTGCTTCTTGTATAGCTTCTGCACTTTATGAAATTAGTACAATGGATGTGCCTGATGCAAACAGTTATAAGAACTATGCAGACAGTATTATGGCCTCTCTAGCCTCACCAAACTATCTGGCATCTCTTGGAAAAATGGTAACTTTTTATTAATGCATTCAGTGGGCAGTATTCCTCATGGCACAGAAATAGATGTACCTTTAAATTATGCAGACTATTATTTCCTGGAAGCATTGAAACGAAAGCGTGACATTGAAGAAGGCACACACTAAGTTATACAGACAAACACAGAAATATTTCCTCCCGTTCTTCGGGAGGAATGCCACAGCCGGTATCGGTTACTTCAATTCGTAACTTACTTTGTGCCTTATCCAACTTTATTTTAAGAGTTACAGATCCAGAATCTGTAAATTTATTAGTATTATCAAACAGGCTCTCTATCACTAGCGACAAATGCAATTCATTGGTGGAGATAAACATTTCCCCTTTTGGTAATTTCACCAATACAAGTACCATAAAAAGTCTAATTACTAAAAAACTCCTGTTCTTAGTTTCCAAACGGTAATTTTCATAGTTCAATTGATCTACTCCATACTTTACAGGTAGTTCACTAAATTATTTTTTCAGACTAGAAGAATTAATGGAATCCTGCGCTTGTATATCTTATAATATTCAGAAGACTATCTTTGGTAGTAGAAATACTACCTCCTATCACGACAAGAATTCCCCAACAGATATCAATATATACAAGTGATGTATTTCATAATATCAGATTATTAAGGTACGAATATACAAATAATATAAAAATGTAGCAGCAGTTATTCCTCTATTATTAGAATTTACACAATAATGGGCAATTAATCCACTTATTTTCTAATTATATGCTTTAATATTGCATCGTAGATATTTTTTGGTAACTATGAAATTATTAATTATTAAACATCAAAGATATGGTAAAAAAGTTAGTTAGTGTACTTTGTATATGTGCATATTTTGGACTTGCTCATGCACAAATACCACAAGAGATTTGGAAAGAAAGTGAGCAAATAGAAAAACAAATCAAAAAGACTTCTTTTCCCGATCGTGTGTACAACATTAAAGATTTCGGTGCCAAAGAAGGAAATAATGGTGAAATACTCTGCCATGAAGCAATCAATCTAGCTATCCTCACATGTAGCCAGACAGGTGGAGGAACTGTATTAGTTCCACCCGGAGAATTTCTAACAGGTCCTATCACACTGAAAAGTAATGTAAATCTGCATTTGGAAGAAGGTGCCTATCTAAAATTTCTTCAGAGAAATATCTATATACTCCAACCGTACTCACTCGTTGGGAAGGAGTAGACTGTTACAATTTGCATCCATTAATTTATGCTTATGGTGAAAGCAACATAGGCATTACCGGTAAAGGTATTATAGACGGACAGGCCAGTAATGATACTGGTGGAGTATGTGTGGTGCTCCACACTATGGCTGGAAGGAAGGTATGACAGCTCAAAAAAATGGCGGCAGAGACAAATTACTGATGTACGCCGAAACATTTGCCCCGATAGATAAGCGCCAAATGACTTTTGAAGACGGTTTACGTCCCCAACTTATCAATCTATATCGTTGCAACACTATTTTAATAGAAAATGTAACATTGAAAAATTCTCCGTTTTGGGTTATCCATCCTTTATTTTGTGAAAGTCTGACAGTGCGTGGGGTTAAAGTTTCCAGTCACGGTCCCAATAGCGATGGCTGCGATCCGGAATCAAGTAAGAACGTATTAATTGAAAACTGTATATTCGATACTGGAGACGACTGCATTGCCATTAAAAGCGGACGGAATGCCGACGGACGGAAATGGAATGTACCAAGTGAAAATATCATTGTACGCAATTGCGAAATGAAAGACGGACACGGTGGTGTAGTTGTAGGCAGTGAGATTTCGGGAGGATATAAGAACCTGTTTGTTGAAAACTGCAAAATGGACAGCCCGAACCTGGAACGTGTCATCCGCATCAAAACCAACAACTGCCGTGGTGGTGTCATTGAAAATATTTATGTGCGTAATGTAGAAGTAGGTGAATGTCGCGAAGCCGTTTTGAAAATCAACCTGCAATATGAAAACCGTGAAAAATGTGACAGAAATTTCCCACCTGTAGTACGCCATGTATATCTGGATAATGTTACCAGTGAAAAAAGTAAGTACGGAGTCTTGATTACCGGATATGACGACCGTGTCAATATTGAAGACATCCATGTAACAAACAGCCGTTTCAATAATGTAGAGAAAAAGGGAAATTTAATTACCGGAGCTAAGGATGTAGTACTGAAAGAACTGTATATCAATGGAAATAAGGTAAGAAAATAAGATAAAAATCTTTGGTATAATGAGATGCCATCATACCAAAGATTATATCCTCTTTTGAGAACCTATTCCAGACACTCATCAAGTTCACGTATCAACTCTTCTTTATCAAGATGTCGCCCGATAAAAACTATTTTCTGCATACGATCTCCATATTTATCATCCCAATCCCGCAATAAGCCCGGCTCCTGACGTATTACCTCTATCAGTTCTTCTTCAGGTGCCGTAGCATACCATAAACCGGCTTCCTTCAACTTTTTCTGCACACCGGCCTGTTCAAAAAGAAAAGACATATCACGATTATTGCTGAAATAACAGACTCCTTTTGCTCGAATAATATTACGACTCCACTGGTGGATACAAAACGATCAAATTTATGGATATCAAAAGCCGGACGACGATAATACACAAAAGTACTGATGCCATATTCATCCACTTCACTACCTTCATGATGATGATGGTGTGCATGCTCCTCATCGTGATGATGATGCTCATGCTCCTCCGCTTCTTTTTTCTGCTCTTCCGTAAGGGCACTCTCTATTCCACGTATCCAACCGGCAGAAGTGGCAGTACGTTCAAAGTCAAATGCTTCAGTATAGATTATCTTATCCAAATCTGCATCAGCATAATCACATTCTATTATTTCAGCTGCAGGTTGCAATGTACGGATAATCTGTTTGATACGTTCCAATTCGTCACGTTTCACTTCCGAGGCCTTATTCAACAATACAACATTACAAAATTCAATCTGTTGGATAATCAAATTTCAATATCCTCTTCGTCAATACCCTTACAGGTCAAATCGTTGCCACAAGAAAACTCACTTTGCAGACGCAAGGCATCTACCACAGTCACAATACAATCCAAACGACATCCCCCGTACGTATTCCCCATACTTGAAATAGAACAAATAGTCTGTGCGATAGGAGCTGGTTCACAAACCCCACTTGCCTCAATCACAATGTAATCAAAACGCTCCTGCTTCATAATATCATCTATCTGCTCCACCAAATCCATCTTCAAAGTACAACAGATACAACCGTTCTGAAGTGCTACCAAGCTTTCGTCTTTCTTTCCTACAATCCCCCCTTCTGTATGAGGTCGGCATCAATATTCACCTCACCGATATCATTGACAATAACCGCAAACTTAATACCACGTTTATTAGAAAGAATATGGTTCACTAATGTCGTTTTTCCACTGCCCAGATAACCGGTCAAAAGCAGTATAGGAATTTCTTTTACTCTCATATAAAATTCAATATTACTTTCACAAAGGTATAGAATGATTAATTTCCAAA
>ENA-OQHP01000153-OQHP01000153.1-human-gut-metagenome-genome-assembly--contig:-NODE-153-length-22458-cov-2.716806_pt1 | contig 22458 bp, 26 predicted proteins | sample MGYA00242563_ERZ504717 | MGnify/ENA primary metagenome ERZ504717 (study PRJEB26092, sample SAMD00036212) | human gut metagenome | host: Homo sapiens | study: EMG produced TPA metagenomics assembly of... | reverse complement strand
AAAATACTGGATATGAATAAAGAAACATTAAAGAAAAGGCCTTCGAGAAATACCCGATTTCCCCAAGCCCGGAATTCTGTTCTACGACTCACTACCTGTTCAAAAATGCGGAATGCTTGCAGGGCATGATAGACGAATTGTATGAGCTGTACAAGGACAAAGGGATTACCAAAGTGGTAGGTATCGAGTCCAGAGGATTCATCTTGGGAGGTGCTTGGCGGCCCGCTTAGGAGCCGGATTCATCATGGCCCGCAAGCCCGGAAAGTTGCCGCTGAAGTCATTGAAGAAACTTACGCCAAGGAGTATGGAACCGACACCATACAGCTTCACAAGGATGCCATCAGCAAAGACGACGTAGTATTGCTGCACGACGACTTGCTGGCTACGGGCGGAACCATGGCGGCAGCTTACCGACTGGTAAAACGCTGCGGCGTGGAGAAAGCGTATGTCAACTTCGTCATCGAGCTGAAAGGACTGAACGGAAGAAACGCTTTCGAAAAGGACGTAGAGGTCACTACCCTTTAGAACTATAACACGAGAAGAATCCCCTACAAAAAGGGGGAAATTATATGCAGCCTTCTTTGCAGGAAACCTCTCCTCAAAGAAGGCTGTATTCACCCTGACAAGAACCCTACGACATGGAAGAAACAGAAAAGACAAGCAACACCAGTGAATACCTGAAAGGAATCGTATTGAACCTTCCGGAAGGTCCGGGCATCTACCAATACCTGAACAAGGAAGGGGTCATCATCTACGTGGGAAAAGCCAAGAATCTGAAGCGCCGTGTCTATTCTTATTTCTCCAAGGACCACCAGTCGGCCAAGACACACATGCTGGTTTCCAAGATTGCCGACATCCGCTACATCGTGGTGAACTCGGAAGAGGATGCCCTGCTGCTGGAGAATAACCTGATCAAGAAATACAAGCCAAGATACAACGTGCTGCTGAAGGACGACAAGACCTACCCTTCCATCTGCATCAGCAACGAGTATTTCCCACGCATCTACAAGACCCGGAAGATTATTCGCGACGGTTCGAATTACTTCGGCCCGTACAGCCACGTGCCTTCCATGATGGCCTTGCTAGAGCTGATAAAAAAACTGTATCCGCTCCGTACCTGCCACCTGGCACTGACGCCCGAAAACATTGCGCAGGGGAAGTTCAAGGTCTGCTTGGAATACCACATCAAGAACTGTAAAGGACCCTGCATCGGGAAGCAGTCGCACGAAGAATACATGCAACAGATAGCGCAGGCAAGGGAGCTGCTGAAAGGCAATACCCAAAAGGTAAGCAATGCGCTGATGGAGGAAATGAAACGCCTGGCAGAAGAGATGAAGTTTGAGGAAGCACAAAAACTCAAGGAGCAATACATGCTCATTGAAAGCTATCGCGCTAAGAGTGAAGTAGTGAGTTCGGTGCTTCATCACATTGACGTATTCTCCATAGAAACGGACGAGAATACGGCGTACATCAACTACCTGCACATTACCAACGGATGCATCAACCAGGCCTTCACCTTCGAATACAAGGTGCGCATGAACGAGAGCAAGGAAGAGTTGCTGCAGTTGGGTATCGTGGAAATGCGCGAACGCTATAAAAGCACGTCGAAGGAAATCATCGTGCCTTTTGAACTGGACATGGAAATGAACGGCGTGACGCTCACGATTCCTAAAAAGGGCGAGAAAAAGCACTTGCTCGACCTTTCGCTGATGAACGTGAAGCAGTATAAAGTGGACCGTCTGAATCAGGCCGAGAAACTGAATCCGGAGCAGCGGAGCGTGCGGCTGATGAAAGAGATTCAGGCACAGCTGCAACTGGAGAAAATGCCGAACCACATTGAGTGTTTTGATAACTCCAACATTCAGGGGGCGGATGCAGTGGCTGCCTGCGTGGTGTTCAAGAAAGCCAAACCCAGCAAAAAGACTACCGGAAATACCTTATCAAACGTGGTGGGACCAGATGATTACGCTTCCATGCAGGAAGTGGTACGTCGCGCTACAGCCGCATTCTGGAAGAGCAAGGTGAACTGCCCGACCTGATTCTGACGGATGGAGGAAAAGGCCAAATGGAAGTGGTAAGACAGGTGATAGAAGACGAGCTACACTTGCAGATTCCCATTGTGGGTCTTGCCAAGAACAACCGTCACCGTACGTCGGAAGTGCTGTTTGGATTTCCACCGCAGACGCTCGGCATCAAGCAAGGCACTCCCCTTTTCCATCTACTGGAAAATATCCAGGATGAGGTGCACCGCTTTGCCATCACCTTCCACCGGGAAAAAAGAAGCAAAAGCCAGATTGCCTCTGCACTCGACCATATCAAAGGTGTCGGCGACAAGCGGAAAACAGCCCTGCTGAAAACATTCAAGAGTGTGGCCCGCATCCGGCAAGCCAGCTTGGAAGAGATTGCAGAAGTGATTGGAGAAAGTGCAGCGAAAAGCGTCAAGGAATCACTGTCGGAATCCAAATAATTTGATTATTTTTGTAGAAACAAGACGAATCACATGAGAGTAGTTATACAGCGCGTGACACACGCATCCGTGACCATTGACGGAATTTGTAAATCGGCCATCAAAGAAGGCTTCATGATTCTGCTCGGCATTGAAGCTGCCGACTCGCAGGAAGATGCAGACTGGCTCTGCAAGAAGATTGTCAACCTCCGTGTTTTTGACGATGAGAATGGCGTAATGAACAAGTCCATTCTGGATGTGCAGGGAGAAATCTTGGTGGTAAGCCAGTTCACACTGATGGCTTCGACCAAGAAGGGAAACCGCCCCTCTTACATCCGGGCTGCCGGACATGAAATTGCCGTTCCTCTATACGAATACTTCTGCAATGAATTGAGCATTGCCCTGGGAAAAGAAGTGGAAACCGGTGAGTTCGGGGCCGACATGAAGGTGGAATTATTGAACAACGGACCGGTGACCATCTGCATGGACACCAAAAACAAGGAATAACCATGACACTGGAAGAAGCACAGAAGACCGTAGACGAATGGATAAAGACGTACGGAGTAAGGTACTTCAGTGAGCTGACCAATATGGCTGTGCTCACAGAAGAAGTGGGTGAACTGGCACGCATCATGGCACGCACCTACGGCGACCAGTCGTTCAAGGCAGGCGAAAAAACGGACTTGGGCGATGAAATGGCCGACGTGCTCTGGGTGTTACTCTGTCTGGCCAACCAGACGGGTGTGGACCTGACGGAAGCGTTCAGAAAGAACCTGGAGAAGAAAACCAACCGAGATAAGGAAAGACATAAAAACAACCCTAAACTATAAAGTATATGAATCCTAATCACGAACATGCGTGCGGATGCGAACATACGCACGAAGAAGAGAGCCAGTACAACAAGTACGAAGATGCGTTGAGCAAATATCAAACGAATCTGAAGGACGATGAAATCGCGGAAAAAACAGCCCGACTCATCGAAAAGCACCTGGAAGAAAACAATACGAAGGAAGTAAAGAAATTTCTTTTCAATTGTATTGACTTGACTACGCTGAAATGTACAGACAGCGACACAAGCGTGATGAAATTCACGGAAAAGGTCAATGAGTTTGTCGACCGCTACCCTGACCTGAAAAACGTGGCAGCTATCTGTGTATATCCCAACATGGCTGAAATCGTCAACGATACACTGGAAGCAGAGACGTGAAGATTGCCTGCGTATCGGGAGGTTTCCCCTCTTCACAGACCTTCATTGAAGTAAAGTTGCCGAGACGGCCATGGCTATTCATAGTGCGCAGAGAAATAGATATCGTAATTTCTGTGGGCAAATTTCTGAGCGGTGACTACGAAGGTATGTGCGATGAAATCGAAGAACTGAAAGAAGTATGCGGCGACAAGCACTTAAAAGTAATCCTGGAAACCGGCGCATTGGGAAGTGCTTCAAATATCAAGAAAGCTTCTATCCTATCTATGTATTCAGGTGCTGACTTTATCAAGACTTCTACCGGAAAAGAAAGTCCGGCTGCTACACCGGAAGCTGCTTACGTAATGTGCCAGGCCATCAAGGAATACTTCCTGGAAACCGGACGTAAAGTAGGATTTAAGCCCGCTGGAGGCATTAACTCCGTGCACGATGCATTAGTATACTACACCATCGTAAAAGAGCTGTTAGGAGAAGAATGGCTGACCAACGAGCTGTTCCGTCTAGGTACAAGCCGCATGGCCAACTTATTGCTTTCTGACATTGTAGGAAGTGAAACCAAGTTCTTCTAAAAAACCTCATATAAGGACATAAAAAAAGCCCTTTTCTTCGATAAAGAAGGGGCTTTATGAATCATTTATTTCGTTCAATCACATAATCGATATAAGCCGTCAATGCTTCTTTCAGACTGGAATCGGCCGAAGCGGGAACCAGGGCCAGCGCCTTATCGCGGAACTCGTACATCATGCGGGTGGCGTATTCAATACCTCCCTTTTCTTTCACGGTTTCTACAAAGTTCGCTATCTCCTCTTTCGAAGCTTCCAAGGAACGTATCTTCAAGGCGGTCTGCTTCAAGCTGTCATCCCCCGTCTGGTTCAGTACATACAAGGCAGGAAGCGTGAGCTTTCCTTCCAGCATATCGTTTCCTGTAGGCTTGCCCAGCTCCGAACTCTCGAAGTAATCAAAGATATCGTCCTTTATCTGGAAGGCAATACCAATCATTTCACCTAACAATCCAGCTTTCATTACCTCTTCCTGCACGGCTCCTACTGATACAGCTCCACTCTGCGAACTGGCCTTAAACAGGGCAGCTGTCTTCTTCCGGATGACATCGAAATATGCCTCCTCTGAGAAATCTTCCTTACCAATATTGCCTAACTGCAGAATCTCACCTTCCGACAATTCCTGTCCTAAAGTAGCCACCAGTCTACCAGTTCCACCTTACCAGTCAGAGCGGCATGCTTCAGACTTGTGGCCAGCATATAATCGCCTACCAGTACGGAAACTTATTATTGTAGATTGCGTTTACAGAAGACTGCCCCCGACGCTTATCACTCTCATCTACACATCATCGTGTACCAGACTGGCGGTATGGAGCAGTTCCAGCGACAATGCCGCATGAAAGGTTGACTGATTTAATGTACCGAACAATTTAGCCGTCAGCATCACCAGAATAGGACGCATCATCTTTCCGCTCCGTTTCTTGATGTAAGCCAACACCTCTCCCAAAAGAGGGTCTGTACTCGTCAAAGAGTTTTCAAAAAGCCCTCTGAATTCCTCTAATTCTTTTTCTACAGGCTGCTTTATTAAGTCAATTTTGTTCATGTACATTTATTTAGGCCCACAAAAGTAATAATAAAAGACTGAATACCGTATTTTTTTGTACTTTTACATGAAAAAAACTTAATATTTTTACACGAATGGAGAAGCTATTTCTATTAGACGCTTATGCACTGATTTACCGTGCTTATTACGCCTTTATCAAGAATCCTCGCATCAATTCGAAGGGTTTCAACACCTCTGCCATCCTAGGATTTGTCAACACTTTGGAAGAAGTGCTACGGAAAGAGAATCCTACTCACATCGGCATTGCCTTCGACCGTCGGGACCTACGTTTCGCCACGAAGCCTATGAAGCATACAAAGCACAGCGGGAAGAGACTCCGGAAGCTATCCGGCAGTCGGTTCCTGTCATAAAGGATATTATACGTGCCTATCATATTCCTATTTTAGAGATTGCCGGATACGAAGCTGACGACGTAATCGGCACACTTGCTACGGAAGCCGGCAAAAGAGGCATCAATACCTACATGATGACTCCCGACAAGGACTACGGACAGTTAGTGAGTGAACACGTGTTCATGTATCGTCCCAAATACGGCGACAAAGATTTCGAAGTGATGGGGGTGGAAGAGGTAAAAGCCAAGTTCGACATCCAGTCGCCCTTACAGGTCATCGATATGCTCGGACTTATGGGAGATACGGCCGACAACATTCCAGGATGCCCGGGTGTGGGAGAGAAAACGGCACAGAAACTGATAGCCCAGTTCGGCAGCATCGAGAATCTGTTGGCTCACACCGACGAACTGAAAGGTGCCATCAAGAAGAAGGTGGAAGAAAACAAAGAGCAAATCACGTTCTCAAAATTCTGGCTACCATCAAAACGGATGTGCCCATCGCACTCGACATGGAAGCACTGAAAAGAGAAGAGCCCGATGAAGAGGAATTGCGCCGTCTGTTCGAAATGCTGGAATTCCGAAGCCTGATTGACCGGGTAATCAAAACAGAAAAAAAGCTCCCTCCTCTCCTGCCGCTCAACCCGATCTCTTTGGCTTTTTTGCGGAGGAAGATACAGCTGACGCCAAAAATTCAATTCTCACGAGGTTAGAAGACCTGCCATACGACTATCAACTCGTTGATAATAAGGAGAAAATGGCGGTTTTGGCCGAAAATTACTTGTCCAGAAATTTTTCAGTCTAGACACGGAAACCACCGGAATCGATCCCATCACGCAGAACTGGTGGGAATGAGCTTCAGTTTTGCCGAAAACCAGGCCTTTTATGTACCGGTACCGGCTAATTGTGAAGAAGCCCTTACAATTGTGAATATAATTTAAAACAGCCTTCGAAAATCCAGATTCGCTCAAAATTGGACAAAATATCAAATACGACCTGATCATGCTGGCCAATTACGGAGTGACCCTGAAGGGAAAGATGTTCGATACCATGATTGCGCATTATGTGCTGCAGCCCGAACTTCGTCACGGCATGGACTACCTGGCCGAGATTTACCTGAAATACGAAACCATCAAAATCGAAGAGTTGATTGGAGCAAAAGGGAAAAAAGCAAGGAAACATGCGCGACCTGGCTCCCGAGGCAGTTTACAAATATGCTTGTGAGGATGCCGATGTAACCCTCAAACTGAAACAGGTACTCGGGAACGAACTGGAGACTAACGGAGTCAAAAAACTGTTCGAAGAGATAGAAATGCCTTTGGTGCCGGTATTGGCTTACATGGAAAGAAACGGAGTACGTATTGATACGGAAGCACTGAAAGAAACGTCACGACATTTTACGGCCCGGATGAACCAGATAGAAGAAGAGGTACACCAGCTGGCCGGAATGGAATTCAACATTGCCTCTCCCAAACAAGTGGGTGAAGTGTTGTTCGACCGCCTGAAAATCGTGGAAAAAGCCAAGAAGACGAAGACCGGGCAGTATGTCACTTCGGAAGAAGTGCTGGAAAGTCTAAGAGGAAAGCATGAAATCGTAGGAAAGATTCTGGAACATCGCGGACTGAAAAAACTGTTAGGTACCTACATTGATGCCCTACCCCAACTTATCAATCCGGCTACCGGACGCATCCATACATCTTTCAACCAGACGGTCACAGCTACCGGACGACTGAGTTCTAGCAATCCGAACCTGCAGAACATTCCTATCCGCAACGAAGACGGAAAGGAAATCCGAAAGGCTTTCATCCCCGACGAAGGAAGCGAATTCTTCTCGGCTGACTATTCACAAATTGAGCTGCGCATCATGCACATCTGAGCAATGACCCGCACATGATTGAAGCTTTCCAAAAAGACCAGGACATTCATGCAGCTACTGCCGCTAAAATATATAAGGTAAAACTGGAGGAGGTGACACGCGAACAAAGAAGCAAGGCCAAGACTGCCAATTTCGGTATCATCTACGGAATTTCAGTGTTCGGACTGGCAGAACGTCTGAACGTTGACCGCAAGGAGGCCAAAGCACTTATCGACGGATACTTTGAAAACTATCCGAATGTAAAGGCCTATATGGACCAGAGCATTCAGGAAGCACGCGAAAAAGGATACATTGAAACCATCTTCAAACGCAAACGCTATCTGCCGGACATCAACTCCAAAAATGCAGTCGTCAGAGGGTATGCCGAACGAAATGCAATCAATGCCCCCATTCAGGCAGTGCCGCCGATATTATTAAGGTAGCCATGATACGCATATACCAGCGCTTCCAGGAAGAAGGTATCCGCTCGAAAATGATTCTCCAGGTACACGACGAATTAAACTTCAGCGTCTTGCCGGAAGAAAAAGAAAAAGTGCAGCAAATTGTGATAAGCGAAATGGAGGCTGCTTACAAAATGAAAGCTCCACTGCGTGCTGACCATGGTTGGGGACACAATTGGCTGGAAGCACACTAAGTCATCAAAATTGTTAACCAATGTTTAATTAGTGACATTTTGCTAATTTGTCGCATTTTTTTGCCGGAATGCATACAACATATCAAGGCTTTTACTACATTTGCACCGTCAAAAAGAACAAAACGTAAGTAAAACCTTAAAATTAGAAAGATATGAAAAGATGATTTAGCAAGTGTGTAGTTGTTTTAGTTATAACTTTTGTTGCAAGCTTGTCAACTTATGCTGCTAAAATGAATAACAACCTGATTTACAATGCGCAAGAAGTTAACGGATTGAAGTTGCAGAAACTGTATACAAGAAAGACGGTAACATGCTGACAAACTACATGAAGTATAACTACAAATACAATGACAACAACCAGATGACTGAAAATATGTCACAGAAATGGAATGTAAACAAGAACTGCTGGGAAAACGATTTGTGTATCCGTTATACATACGACAACAAGAGTGTAACTACAGAATACTACAAATGGAATTCCAAGAAGAATGATTTCATTCTGATTCCTGAAATGACTGTTACAATGGACAAATGATTAAATAAGAAAATTCATAAACTCTCTTTTACAAAAGAGGCACTTCGTGATGAAGCGCCTCTTTTTTTATTTTCCACCGACGAAGTCTGCCAAAATTGCCGCTCATTCTGTAGAAGAATAGGCAGGAACTTAAAAAATAACTATCTTTGCAGAGAATTAGAGTATTATGCATCTGAAAATAGATTAAAAACAAACTATAAATTATGGCATTACAATGTGGTATCGTCGGTTTGCCAAACGTGGGAAAATCGACACTTTTCAACTGCTTATCAAACGCAAAAGCCCAGGCGGCCAACTTCCCGTTCTGCACCATCGAGCCCAATGTGGGCGTGATTACGGTGCCCGATGACCGTCTGAACAAACTGGCCGAGCTGGTGGACCCCGACCGTATAGTGCCCACTACCGTGGAAATTGTGGACATTGCCGGACTGGTGAAAGGGGCCAGCAAGGGCGAAGGCTGGGCAACAAGTTCCTGGCCAACATTCGTGAAACGGATGCCATTCTGCACGTGCTGCGCTGCTTCGACGATGAGAACGTGACGCATGTGGACGGCAGTGTGGACCCGGTGCGCGACAAGGAAATCATTGATACGGAACTTCAGCTGAAGGACCTGGAAACCATTGAAAGCCGCATTCAGAAGGTACAGAAACAGGCGCAGACCGGGGGCGACAAGGTGGCCAAGCAAACGTATGAGGTGCTGGTTCGTTACCGTGAGGCGCTGTTGCAAGGCAAATCGGCACGTACCGTGCAGTTTGAAACGAAAGACGAACAGAAAATAGCACACGAACTGTTCCTGCTCACCTCGAAGCCGGTGATGTATGTGTGCAACGTGGACGAAGCCAGTGCCGTAAGCGGCAACAAGTACGTGGAGCAGGTGCGTGAGGCAGTGAAAGAGGAAGGTGCTGAAATCCTGATTGTAGCGGCCAAGACGGAAGCCGACATTGCCGAACTGGAGACGTACGAAGACCGCCAGATGTTCCTGCAGGAAGTGGGGCTGGAAGAGTCGGGCGTGAGCCGGCTGATACGTGCGGCCTACAAGCTGCTGAACCTGGAGACGTACTTCACGGCCGGAAAGATGGAGGTGCGTGCCTGGACGTTCCACAAGGGATGGAAGGCTCCGCAGTGTGCCGGTGTCATCCACACGGATTTTGAAAAGGGATTTATCCGCGCGGAGGTCATCAAGTACGACGACTTATCCACTATGGCTCGGAAGCTGCCGTACGTGAGGCCGGAAAGCTCAACGTGGAAGGCAAGGAATACGTGGTGGAAGACGGCGACATCATGCACTTCCGTTTCAACGTATAATCAACTTATTTATCAACACGGGCTTACACGCTCCGTGCTTGTTTTTCTTTATAACTTTTTTCACCATGAATTATCTCATCATCGGAACGGGCGGTGTAGGAGGATGCATCGCCGGCTTTCTGGCACTGGCAGGCAAGGACGTGACCTGCATTGCCCGCGGAAAGCACCTGGAAGCCATCCGCCGGCAGGGGCTGCACCTGAAATCGGACCTGAAGGGGGAGCATTTCCTCCCCGTAAAGGCATGCACCGCAGAAGAATATCAGGGAAAGGCGGATGTCATCCTGGTGTGCGTGAAAGGCTATTCCATTGACTCCATCCGCCCCGTGCTGGAGCGTGCGGCTACCCCCGACACCCTGGTCATCCCTATCCTGAATGTGTATGGCACGGGGCCCCGCATCGGCCGCCTGGTGCTTCTGTCAAGGTGCTCGACGGTGTATCTACATCGTGGGCTCGTATCGGGCGAAGGGGAAATCAGTCAGATGGGCAGCATCTTCCGCCTGGTGTTCGGTGCGCGTCCGCAGCAGCAGGTGGCGCCCGAACGGCTGGAGAAGATTGCCGGCGAACTCCGCGAGTGCGGCATCAAGGTGGACGTGTCGGACGACATCAACCGGGATACGTTCATCAAATGGTCGTTCATCTCGCCATGGCCTGCACGGGTGCTATCACGACGTGCCGATGGGCGAGGTGCAGCACGAGGGTGAGGTGCGCGACACGTTTGTCGGCTTGTCGCGTGAGAGTGCGCAGATTGGGGAGAAACTGGGCATCGCCTACCCCGGCGACCCCGTGGCCTACAACCTGATGGTGATTGACAAGCTCGACCCGCACAGCACGGCTTCCATGCAGAAGGACATTGCCCGGGGGCATGAGTCGGAAATTCAGGGCCTGCTGTTCGATATGATTGACCTGGGCGCACAGTTACACATTGACATGCCTACCTACCGGAAGGTGGCGCAAAAATTCCAGCAAGCATGAAGCATCTTATCGATATTGACACCTGGGAGCGGAAGGAGAACTATCTTTTCTTCCGCGATTTCCATAATTCCTGGATTGCCATGACCAGCGAAGTGGACTGCACGGAGGCGTATGCGGAAGCGAAGGCACAGGGCCGTTCCTTCTTTCTGTATTACCTGTACGCCATTCTTCGTGCGGCGAATGAAATCAAGGAGTTCCGTTACCGGTGGGACAAGCACGGGCAGGTGGTTTACCACGATACGGTAGACATCACGACGCCCATCGCCGTGCCGGGAAAGACATTCTACACTGTTCGCATTCCTGGAACAGTGATTTCAAGGCTTTCTACGAGGAAGCCCGGCGCATCATCACTTCTATCCCGGAGGACGGAGACCCGTACGGCACCGACAAGGAGATTGCGGCGCAGGGCGATTTTGACGTCATCCTGCTCAGTGCCACGCCCAAGCTGTACTTTACTTCCATCTCTTACACGCAGTATGCCCCGGGCCATCCGCTGGACTATCCGCTGATGAATGCGGGCAAGGCGGTGACACGTGAGGGAAGACTGGTCATGCCCATTGCGCTGACCGTAAGCCACGCCTTTGTAGACGGGGCGCACATCTCACTGTTCTTCGAGAAGGTAGAGAAGTACCTGAAGGAAAGATAAACAAACGCTTCATCAATATGCGTAAAACGCAGGGTTCTGTTCTACGTTTCCCACGGCGGAACCCTACGTTTTCCATAATAGAAAGTACATATAAAAAGTGTTTGAGAGAAGAATGAGGAAAGTTTACTGGTTATCAGTTACTTTCCTCATTTTGGTTAAAAGTGGCGAGGACAGACGAAGACGGGAATACGACAAGATGAGACAGAGGAACGTTACCTATCCGTAACCTATACCCCAAATGGTGAATGTTGAGGTTCGGAAGAATAAGGAAGGTTACGAATTGAATTTTAATTCTCTGATTTATAGTGAGTTACTAATGAGCAACGTAAGATTTTTGGTTACGAACCAATTTGCCGTGTTCTGCCGTGAAATGCGTAGCAAGAAAAGACTCTTCATGTATTAATTTTGAACGCAAAAAAGAATGACGTTATGAAGAGTACATTTTCAATTATCTTCTACCTCAAAAGACAGGTAGTAAAGAAAGATGGTACTGTTCCAGTTATGGGACGTATCACAGTGGACGGAACACAGGCGCAGTTCAGTTGCAAGACAACTGCCAATCCAGATTTGTGGGACACCAAGGGCGGACGCATGATAGGTAAGAGTATGCAGGCTTTGGAAGTGAACCGCAAATTGGACAAGATGCGTGTGAGTATCAGTAAGCATTATCAGGAGATTATGGACAGGGACAACTTCGTCACTGCCGACAAGGTGAAGAACGCCTTTCTTGGCTTGGAGTATCGTTGCCATACACTGATGAAGTCTATTCTCAAAGCCGTGATGAAATGGAAAAGCAATATAAGGCTGGCATGAAATCTTTGAGTACATACACGAAGTATAGAATCGGATGTGCCTATGTGGGCGAGTTCTTGCAATCGCATTACCATGTGAAGGATATTGCCCTGAAAGAGTTATCGCTGCCTTTTATCACAGACTACGAGACTTTTCTCAGAACCGACAAGCACTTGAAGATAAACTCTGCGATGGTGTTTGTTCGCAATCTCCGTGCAATGGTATTCCGTGCCATAGATAATGAATGGCTCGTAAAAGACCCATTCAGACGATATGAGTACAAGGAAGAAGAGACCACAAGAGAGTTTCTGAGCAAAGAAGAGATTCACCTGTTGATGGAAACACCTATCACAAGAAAGAAGATGAGTATGGTGCGTGACTTGTTCCTGTTCTGCTGTTTTACAGGTCTCGCTTTCATTGATCTGTACAACTTGAAGGAAGAGAATATCAAGGAATTCTTTGATGAAGGTGAATGGATCGTTATCCATCGACAGAAGACAGGAACGGAAGCCAACATCAAGTTGCTTGATTATCCCAAGCAAATTATGGAAAAATACCGTGGATTGTGTGAAGACGGCAGGGTGTTTCCAGTACCCAACTACCAAAGTTGTATGGATTCGCTCAAAAGACTGGGCAAAAGATGTGGTATCACCAAGCCGCTGTCCTGGCATTCGGGAAGGCACTCGTTCGCAACCTCGGTTTGCCTCTCCAATGGTGTACCAATAGAAACAGTAAGTTCCATGCTTGGTCACAAAGACATCAAGACCACGCAAGTGTACGCCAAGATTACCAAGGAAAAGTTGAGCAAGGATATAGAAAAGTTGTCCCAACAACTCAATCACATTGAGGAATTCACATTCGGGAATATTTGCAGCGATAATACGAACACAAAAAAGGCATAGTATGAAACGACAAGTGATAACAATACAAGAAGATATGGTCATCTACGCCCCACATCATGGTGAGGTGTGGATGACAGTTTGGGAGATTGCCGAACTGTTGAATGTAACAGGGACAGCAGTGAAGAATACCATCAAGCGCATTTGGAAACAAAGTGTACTGAAAGATTTCCAGCATTCTCAATACATCAAACTTGAAAATGGATATTCTGCGAATGTCTATGATATGGAAGTGATTATCGCCATAGCACTTCAAATGGATACATACAAAGCCTTGTTGTTCAGACAATGGTTTATCAGTAAGGTTGTGAACCGCAAGGATTGCCAAGCAGAGCAAGTAAAACACGAGTATCCGATGATTATTGTGATGAACGGAACGATGCCAAGAGGTGCAAGTTAGAATTTCTCATCTTATTAATAAGATTCCTACACCTTATATAATATAATAGCGTACAGAGGAAACGATTTTTGTCGTTGTACCCTGTACGCTATTTTTGTTTCGCTATTATGAAGCAGTACCCTCCCCTTGTGAAACAGTGCCGTCGATTATCGGTTTGCGGTAATTACCAGTGAGAAGTGCTTGTATCTCGGATTCCGGATAGAGGGTTTTGCCACATAATATAATGTAGGGCAAGATGTCTTGTTTGCGATATTCCTGCAAGGTGCGGCGACTAAGCTTCAAATGCTCGGAGAGTTCCTTGTCGGTGAGGTATCGCTCCCCGTCCAAAGGTGGGCTGTAGGACTCGATGAATGAGGATAGCCAGTTGTTGGCTTTCTTCAAGGATTGCATGGCGGTGTCTATCGACTTGCTCTCATGCGCAAGAAGTTGGTTCCTGTTCATTGTTTACAATTTGGATTAAGTGGTGAATATAAAATGTGTTGGCTCGCCCAGGGTAAAGTTTTCAGCCTTGCCTTGGGCGAGTTTGGTTTTATGCTATACCGATTTGATTCTGGCGATAAGCGGAACGATGGCTTTGACCTCTTCGGGACAGTAATAGAATTGGCGGCCTATCTGGGTATGACCCAAGAAACGGCGGTCACGAAGTTTTGTAAGGTGCGCTGCTGATGCGAAGTTGCTGGCAGACTCATGACCTGTAAGCCATTTGTTCAGACGCTTGCCGTTAGCCTTATGCTTCAACAACTCTACCTTCTTTACCAAGGCATCATATCTTGCCATCATCAAGTCGAATGCCTTCTTTTCCATTGTTACTACTAACTCGCTCTAAATTGGACTTTGATTGAAAATCAAGAAGTTGGGCGTTTGCTATATAATATAAGTGACAATACAGAAACGAGCGGACTTCTGCTCGTTTCTGTATTTTTCAATATGCAAAGAACGCCTCAATTCTGGGACAAAGATACGATATTTTTCTTAATATCCCATAATTTACAAGAAGAGAAATATAGAAATTAGGACTTTTTACATAAAATCTCAAACTTGTGAACATAACCCCATCGTAAAATGAATAGCAAGTATTCCTGCTGATTTATCACATCAGGGTCATTGTTATTGATGACGACTCTACCATCAGCTCATATATACTTTTCCGACACAAGCATATAGTGTTTTCATTTGTACTCCGAGTGGGTACAGTTTCAAACCATGATTTACATTCTTATATAAGAAACTGAAGCCGTGACTATTTGTGTATTTTTGCCAAACTAACTCCAGTATATACAACAGATGTAAAAGATTTCTGCAAAATCGACCGAAATCATAAGAAAAAAACACCAAATCAGCAAATTTCTTAATGATTATATCCGTTTATTAAGATTATTTTTGTATATTTGCAGCATTATTTTGGTGGTAAAGCCTGTTGGCCTGCCACGTGACAATAGGACTTTACGGAGCAAGCCTATATCACAATTCTTCTCCGTAGTAACAGTCCGTTCTCTCTCACTGGTCTCTCCCTGCGCGGCAGAGGCATACGTTTTATATTTTTCAAACACTCCAAATTGACAGCGCATGAGAAAGTTTACTTCTTTGTTACTGTTAGGCTTCGCTCTCGGCAGTTTCGCGCAAACGCCCGGAGGAGTCAGCGGAAGCGAACTGTGGTTCAAGACTGCGCCTTTGAACTCAGACCTGCAAGGTTATTACCGTTGGCAGGATTTCTCTGGGGATTCCATACGGCTGATGCTATTGGACAGCCGTGGCGTCAAGTCTGAACTTACTCTTCCGAACAGTTCAGTCCATTACTTCAATTTCAATCCGAGTCTCTGGCTCGCAGACGGATTCCGCAGCCTGAGTGCCAGCCTCAAGCACGGCGACCTCTCACAGGCTACCGTCATCGGTGTCTTTGCACCGGAACTGGCAACCATCGGCAAGGATATGGTTGTCTATGCTCTTGACGGCCGCAAGGGCGACGGAGCCATTCTGAGCAAGGACAAAGCCGTAAGGGGTAGAGGTGTTGAACCACTGGACTATGGTTCAGCATCGGGTGAAGACCTGCTTTATCAATCAAGAGATTCTTTGTCCGAGAACGGTTTTAAGGAAAGCGCTCTGCGAGTTGTGTCCTACTTCAAGGTAAGCAATCCTTCAACAACATTGTGGGGAGACAACTCCAATACCACATTATTCATCGGAACCCCTTCCACCTCTGGCAGTTTCGGTACGGATTTCCCGACCTCGCTCTTCGGTAATGCTTCCATCCGGGGATATGCCCCTGAGCTTATTGTTTTCAGCAGGATGCTTACACCCGATGAGCGTAGAAAAGTGGAGAGCTATCTGGCGGTAAAGTACGGCATCACCCTCAAAGGCTCGTATCTTGACAGCGACGGAAACCTGACTTGGGATATGGCGGAGAACCAAGCCTACCACCATAGGGTCACAGCTGTTGGAACCGACACGGCTGGAAGTCTCTCCCAACCGCTTTCCGCAACATCATATGAGGAAAGTCCGGTGTATGCGGCCTTGAAGGAGAACGGAAGTTATCATGACGCAAATCCATACAACCCTTCATCCGCTTCCCGTCTGCTTGTCATGGGACGTGAAAACGGCAATCCGATGCCGGACAGAGGCTTTACTTTCTGGGGCGACGATGATGTGGCACTTGCAACATATACCTCACCTACAGATTCCCTGTGGCATGTCATGAAACGTACATGGATGGTCAAGACCAACGTGCCGTCAAAGCCCGACAGTACAGTGGCAAGATGGACTGCGCAAGGATTTGAAGTGTCAAGGAATGGCTTTACTGACAATATCATCCAAGAGAAAGCCGCTTCCGGAGCTTATGCCACGACACCAGCCCTTGTTGGAGGTGGCGGTGCTTTTGAGTTCACCTGTCCGACAAGTCACCCGACTTTTGACGTTGGCTTCGGAAGCATCGGTGGCAGCACATGCAAGTATGGATTCCGGTTCACCAATGCTGGAGTTGTTTATCCGATCATCAACGGAGCGGTCTCAAATTCATACATCGCCACGGATGTTGACGGAACGGACATCTCTATCCGCAAGGAAGGCAAAAACATCTATCTGCGTGTTGACGGAACAGGAAGTGCGACAAGAACCATATCCCTTTCGGATGCAACTGACACAGACACAAATGTGGGCATTATCCGAACGGAAGGAGCAGAGTCCGCCTTGAATATGGCAGGCTTGAGGACAGGAGGAATAGATGATGTCGGTTATATGGCAGAGTTGAGCTATGACCTCACACCGGACAGGGAATTCTCGGACTATTGCCGCAAGCGTACCGTCATGCTCATAGACCCAAGCGGTGAAGGTGATTTCGACATCAACAGCAATAGCAACATAAGATGCTCCAAGCCTGATATGACAAGGGGCAAGACCATATTCCGCAATATCCTATGGGATGCAGACGGAAGCGGAAGCGATGTGTTCACATTCGCCTATTATGACGGCATTTCCTATGATGCCACTCCTACGCCGTCAAGTTGCGAGAATGGAGTTCCACGCAATGACGGGTATATCGACATCGGCATCAACATCGGTACACCAGTCTATTCCTATGTGCTCAGCGTTGACACCGTTGCAGGAAAAGTAAAAGGAGAAACCATTGCCAGAGGAACATTCTTCGGTGACACGCATAGAATCACGAATCTTGCTCCCGGCGCCTATGCGCTGTCCGTATCACAAGGTGGAGGCAACGAGATTTATGCCACTGGCAACGCACTCTACACCTCATACTCGCATGACACCAGGACCTATCTGTCTGGCGACATCTCATGGACGGTGAACGATACAAAATCAAACTACCGTGTGGGATTGGAGCCAAGCCTCACGGACGAGATCACCCAATATGGCTTCGACGTGCGGGGCGACAAGGCGCATATCATAACCGGTGGATATACAAGCCTAACCAAATATGTCACCATCAAGCCTGGCGATGTGCTCAGTGTTACAGTCCGCAATATGCAGGTCACATACAAGTTGAACGGACAGACCGTGCATCATGAATATGTCTGGTCACTTCGTGCATGGCGGTTCTGCATCAAGTACGGAAAGGGCGAGACACATATCACAGACCTTACCGTAAACGGTACGCCTGTAACCTCATTCACCACAAGGGGCAACGTGCAGATAGAAACACCCAAGAAGTGTACGACAACGATGACCGTCTATGTCGGCAGCGAGTGTGATGCAAGTATGCCTAACGGAACACAGGCAAGGGAGAACCATGTGGGCAGCTCGGACAGACAGGCTGACAACTCCTTCATTTCTGGAGAAGACGAGAATTTCACTGTCAATGGCAACGGTTCTACGACAGGCATCTACGAGGCTAAACTCACACAGGACAAGCCTTCTGCAGCCACATTGATGGTGTTTGACGTATCAGGCAACTGGTAGTGTCACGCCAAATGACAGGCGAAATCGTCAAGCAGGCCGACTTCAAGGTTCCCGCATCGGTGTGTATGTCGTGAAGGCAATCTCCGAGAATGGGGAGCATACAAGGAAAATCTCAGTAAAGTAACTTAAAGGAAGATACGCATGAAGAATTATATACAGAAGGTGGCGTGGGCATTGGTTTTACTGCTTGCCGCCACACTGTCCCTTTCGGCAAAGGACGGGACAGCCGTGAGAAAACTCTTCAAGAAGGGTGTCTCTGACAGTATCTCCGTAGGAGGTAGCAAACTGGTCGTTCTTCAGAAAGACCTCATTCGGAACAGAAGCCTTTCCGTGAACTCTATCGGAGAGGAGAATGTTCCTGAGCTTGACTTTGCCATGACCAACGTCACGGCAGGAGGACATGGCTACCGTTTCCTCCCTCACGGAACACACTTCACAGGCGAGGGCGCGACAGTCAAGATAAAGTATGACCGCACGAGAATACCAAGCGGCTATACCGAGGACGACATCCGTACCTATTACTACGACCCGGCCGAGAAGCATTGGGTTGCGTTGGAGCGTGTGCGTGTGGACAAGAAGGAAGAGTGTGTAGTTTCAAAGACGACCCACTTCACCGATATGATCAACGGTGTGATACAGACCCCGGAGTCACCGCAGACCGAAGGCTTTGCACCGACGATGATGAACGACATCAAGGCGCAGACCCGACGGCGAAGCTCAATGTCATTGCGCCTCCAAGCGCAAACAACCGTGGCTCTGCCAACTTGCAGTATCCGTTCGAGATGCCGCCAGCACGAAACGGTATGCAGCCAAGTCTCGGCTTGCAGTACAGCAGCGAGGGCGGTAGCGGTTGGGTTGGCGAGGGTTGGAACGTCAGCGTGCCAAGCATAACGCTTGACACCCGGTGGGGCGTGCCTCGTTATGACCAGTCAAAAGAGACGGAGACTTATCTCTTGTCCGGTTCAATGCTCTCCACCATGACGACAACGGACAGATGGGAGTCGCACACCGTGGCGAGAAGATGAACAGAAAGCTGACCGCCAGTTCTACACCCGCCAAGGCGGTGATTTCAGCCGTATCATCGCAAGGGTGACAGTCCTGCCAACTATTATTGGGAGGTTACAGACAAGCAGGGTGTCAAGTACATCTATGGTGGTGACGGAGCTGTTGTAAAGGGCAATGTCACCGATGCTTCGGGCAGTACCCGTGAGGTGATTGCCGAATGGAAGCTGAAACGTGTCGAGGAACTCCACGGTGACTATATAGAATATGTGTATGACATCGTGGATGAGGATGTGCGTGGCGGCTTGAAGGCAAAGGCGGCATATCTGAAGGAGGTTCACGCAGGTAATGCAGGACAGGAACCGCACACCGTTGTACTCTTTGATGGCAACAAGGTAAAGCAGGTAAAGACCAACAATGCCCGCTATGGATTCCTCGCCTCCTCCAACAAGCTGTTGGAGAAAGTGACCGTGAATTTCCAGGGCGAGACCCTGCGCAGCTATGCCTTTGACTACAAGGAAGGTGCATTCCACAAGGAAATGCTCACAGGTGTCAGACAGTATGACAACACAGGAAAGGAAGTGGCTTTCCAGAACTTCGACTATTATGATGATGTGCAGGCTGAAAAGGGATATGTTCCGTTCAAGGACGATTCCGAGAAATGGAACACGCACGATGACGGACTTGACGCAGGTTTCGTCAATCCATTGAAGACTGTCAGCAAGCGTTTCAGCGACAAGCCTACTGCACTTGGCGGAACGACAAGTTCTTCTGTAAGCGGTTCGTTCTATGCAGGTGTGGGACCTTGGGACGGAAGCAAATGGAAAGGCAATACAATAGGAGGTTCTTACAGCTACTCCAGCGATACCAGCAAGGGACTTTCCGCACTCGTTGACTTGAACGGTGACGGACTTCCAGACAAGGTTTATAAGTCTGGTGGTTCCGTATATTATCGTCCACAGGTCAAGACTGACAACGGAGAAGTAGTATATGGTGAGCCTGTCAAGGTAAAGGGTATCAGTAACTTCTCGACAACCAAAAGTTCTACGAACTCTTTCGGTGCGAATGCCGTTGTCGGTTGGAATGTTCTGACTGCCGTTGTCGGAACGGACAAATCTACCACCAAGACAAAGACGACCCAGTATTTCAGCGACATCAACGGTGACGGACTTGTTGACCTCGTTTCCAATGGCAAGGTTTATTTCAACCACTTGGAGTTTGACGAGGCAGGCAATGCCGTTCCTACATTTACATTGAGCAGTGCCGACACGCCAAGCCCTATCATCTATGGTGGCAAGGTTGACACTTCCGTCATGAAGGTTAGCGAGGACGAGCAGGCAGAAGCATCAAGAACTCCCCTATGGAGGACATCGTGCGTGTATGGCAGGCTCCAAAGGACGGAACTGTCAGCGTAACTGGTCAAGTAAGCCTCATTGCACCAACAGATGACTATGATGCTGACGAGTATCAGAAGGCAGACGGCGTAAGAGTTGCTATCCAAAAGGGTGGCAATGAGCTTTGGAACAAGACTATTGCAAAGGGCGACGGCAGTTCTTATGCCGCTGCAGTCTCTTCTGTTGCCGTCAAGCGTGGTGACAGAATCTATTTCCGTGTGCAGTCGGGTTCCGAGGAAACAAGCAACGGTTCTTTGACAAGGTAAGCTGGTCGCCTACCATTACATACGCTGGCGAGTCAAATATCTTGCCTAACGGGCTTTCTTCAACAGAGTACAAGCCTGAGGATGGTGCCATCTATGATGTGAACACCTCTGCAAATGTGGAGAATGGATCAAGCGTTGAAGTTCACAGTGCCTTCCACAAGCCAGCAACAACCGACGATGTTGTTCTCAGCATCATTGGCAGCAACGACAAGAAAGACAGTGACGGAAACGACAATCCGAACTATATCGAGAAGACGGTCTTTGCTCGTACATTAAAGGCTAATGAGACTTTCAATGGCGATTCACTCAACATCAGTCTGGAGAATACTGAAAAACTGACCAACTTCAGCTTTGAGATTTCATCAACCTCAAATGTTGATTGGAAGAATATAGGTTGCAAGCGTCTGTGACTTATAAGGACTCTGCCAATATCGAACAGACGGTAGCCGTTCCTGCACACTACAATACATTTGCAAATGCTTGGCAGAGGGCAAGCCATACTTGACCACTGCGACTGATACAATTATGGTTGTGTCGCCAGTGCTTACCCTTTCTGACAATTCTATCAACGGTCAGATTACTTTGACCGCCAAGACAGAGGATGCACTCATCGGCAAGAAGTCTTTCAATATCGAGAATGGCATCTTGAAAGCCGATACTCTGCGATTTGCAACTACTGCAGGAAAGAACATCTGGTTTGAATACAGCTATCCGGCAGCAATCTCTAATGAAACTGTTACTTCAGCCTCTGTTTCCATTCTGAAAGATGCGGCAGGTCTCGTAACAGAGAATGTGCTTGCTGGATTCTATGCAGAGAATGACAATCTTGGCTTCGGTATGCTTTACCGTGGCTGGGGAGGTTTTGTTTATAACTCGGCGGAGGGCAGATATGCAAAGCCTATTGACGAGTCATTGCTGAAATTGCCTGAAAACGAGAACGACAAGGTTGACCCTCTCACAATGGCATTCACTCCATTGGGTACAGACCAGACTTCTATGGACAAGTGGGTCGGTCAGCGACAGGACATCTATCTTACTGCAACCGAGGCAAGCACTGCCCGATTGACAGAACAGGACGTACTCCTTACAAATCCTTTGGATAACAATGCGGAGGTGGCAGGACTTGCAGGTGAATATTTGCAGGGTACTGGTGCGGCAGCTGTAAGCCAAGTGGTATCAAGCAAGAGTACCGTTGTGCAAGGCGGTGCACTTGGCATTACCCATAACAATGCAAATGGCAGTTCCAAGACGGAAGTTGCCATGATGGATATGAATGGCGACGGATTCCCTGACATCATTGCTGGTGGTACTATCCAATACACCAACTCACAAGGTGGATTGAGTGGAGAAATATACAAGGGTATCGGAGCTAATAACTCTGACAATGCTTCTGAGGCATGGGGATATGGTGGCAATCCAGTAGCTTCTGTGTCTGACATTACAAAACTTATCTCCGGAAGCAAGTCTTCCGCACAGAACCAACAGAGTTCATGGTTGGCTCAATTCTCCATTTCCGGCAGTGCGCCAAAGAATACGGATGAAGCTGTAGAGTCATTCATAGATATTAATGGTGATGGGCTTCCTGACAAGATCCTTCCGACAAGAAGGTGAGATTAATCTGCTATGCCTTACTGAACCTATTGATTGGGACTTGAGCGCATACAGAGTGGTAAGAGTCTTCTTATAATTATTGGCGCAGGTGGCGATGTAAGTCATGGCTGGGGAA
>ENA-OQHP01000152-OQHP01000152.1-human-gut-metagenome-genome-assembly--contig:-NODE-152-length-22580-cov-7.856144_pt1 | contig 22580 bp, 29 predicted proteins | sample MGYA00242563_ERZ504717 | MGnify/ENA primary metagenome ERZ504717 (study PRJEB26092, sample SAMD00036212) | human gut metagenome | host: Homo sapiens | study: EMG produced TPA metagenomics assembly of... | reverse complement strand
ATTAAAAATAAAACCTAGATAAATACCTCCTAAAATAGCGCCTAAATAAAAATTAGAAACAAGTAATGGTCCATAAATATAAATAAAAAATGGTCCAATTAATAATAAAATTATCAAAATAGTAAATAACAATGTTTTTTTCAATTCCAATTTTATCAGAAATAAATCCTAAAACTGGTTGCATACATAATGCTGCTAGAGCATTAGCTGAATATAATAATCCTGTCTTAGTTGCTCCTATACCTAAATGCTGACCAAGCCAAATAGCAAAAAATGACATAGCTGCTGACCATGCAAATAAATGTAAAAAGCTAACTGCACTTAAAGCAAAATAATTTCTATTTTTTATACTAATTTGCATTTTAATCCCCCTAATTGATAAAATAATCCAATCAAACGATTTTTCTAAAAATTATTAATAAACTATCAATATTTATTCCAATGATTAATGATAATTTAACATTGCCACGCGACAAAAATAATTATATTATGAATAGACAGAAAAATGTGTAACATGTTAAACTAAATAATATAATATTTTGAAACAAGGTGATTTTATGCCTATAAAAATTCGCAAAACATTACTTCATGAGCCAATTACATTTGATACAATTGGCAATCATTGGGATCAAGTACCAATCTATCGACCAAATGGTTATCCATTATACCATTATCTCCAAACAGAAAAAGGTGTTGGTAAAATAGAAATTCAAGGTAAATCGTATTTATTAAATGAAAATGAAGGTATTTTAATTGCTCCATTTATACCTCATTCCTATGCTAAAAAAACAGATGAATGGTTTACCATGTTTATTACCTTTACAGGAACTATGGAAAGTAGTCTTTCTCAAGCATTAGGTAATAAACAAATCATTTTTATTCCTAAAGAACAAGGTATTATTATTGCAAAAGAATTATTTGATATGATATCTCAATATGAGAATCCTTCTGCTGATGCAAAATATTTTTCTTTAGCTAGTTATCATCTATTAATGAATTTTATAGATAATTCAGCTTTTAATTTATTGAATGAACCTTTATATCAAAAATATGTATTACCTGTAATTAAAGAAATCGAAACTTCCTATGCTAGTGAAATCACAGTGCAAAAATTAAGCCAACAAGTGTATGTTACACCACAATATTTATCGCGCTTATTCTCTAAATTCTTAGGTTGCTCTGTCTATAAATATCTGACAAATTATCGCATCAATAAAGCAAAAGAATTATTACTAACTCATCAACGCATGGAAATTCAACAGATTTCTCAATTAGTAGGTTTTTTAGATACTAGCCATTTTATTGCTATGTTTAAATTTACAGGAATAACACCTCTTGATTTTCGCAAACTCAATTAAAAAAGCTAAGATTAATGGTTTTTATCATTAATCTTAGCTTTATTTTATTATTTACCTGTATCTGCCATGCGTTTTGCTAAACGTTTTTTATCAGAATATCTTCTAAATGTAACCCAAAGTGGGCTGGCAATGAATATAGATGTATATGCACCGCAGAAGAAACCTATCAATAAAGCAAAGGCAAAATCTTTTGTTGTATCTCCACCAAAGAAATAAAGCGCAAATGTAGCGAATAATACTGTAGATACTGTATAAATAGAGCGAGTCATTGTCTGATAAATACTTGTATTTACAAGTTCTACAATATCGCCATTTTTTCTAAAATGCAATTTTAAATTTTCACGGATACGGTCAAAAATAACGATAGTATCATTTATAGAGTAACCGATAATTGTAAGTAATGCTGCTACAAATGAAGAATCTATTTGACGCTGAGTAAGTGCAAAAGCCCCAAGTACAATAATTACATTGTGTGCTAAGCCTAATACTGCTGAAATACCGAATTTAAATTCAAAACGATAAGATACATAAGCAATAATCAATAACCATGAAATAATTGTAGCATATATAGCATTCATGATAAGTTCAGTACCCATTGTAGCACCGACTTTTTCTTCACGAAGCACTTGATATGCACCTAGTTTATCAGTTAAACCAGCCATTACTTCTTTGCGTTCTTGTTCTTCTAAATCTACAGTTCTTATCATTACATTTTCAGATTCTGTAGATGAACTAGATTCTCCAGAAAGCTGAATTGTACTATTGCTCAAATTATATTCATTTAAAACAGCACGTACATCATTTATATTTACAGCCTTTTCAAAGCGTAAATCCATGATAGTACCACCAGTAAAGTCAATACCCATATTAAAGCCACGAGTTACCATGAAAAACAAGCTGGCAATAATCAATAATGAAGATATTGCATACCATATCTTGCGTTTACCAATAATATCAAATCTAGCCATTATTTCATGTCACCGTCCTTTACTTTATGACCTAAAGATACACCATAAATACGTGGGTCAGTGAATAATCTAGCTGCAATCAAATGTTTAAGCATAAACTGTGTTAATGTAATAGCTGTAAACATACTGATGACAACACCAAGACCTAAAGTAATGGCAAAACCACGAATTGGACCTGTACCAAAGAAGAATAATACTGCTGCTGCAATAATTGTAGTTAAGTTTGAGTCAAAAATTGTAGTAAAGGCACGTTTAAAACCTGAATCCATCGCCATGCGAAGTGTCTTGCCAGCTTTTACTTCTTCTTTGAAATGTTCAAAGATAAGTACGTTGCATCAACCGCCATACCGATAGACAAGATAATACCCGCCACCCCTGGAAGTGTAAGCGTAGCATCTAATAATTTAAGTACGAATAATAAAATTATTACATAAGCCATCAAGCTTAAATTTGCAATCAAACCAGAAACACGATAGAAAAGTAACATAAATACAAAAATCGCACCTACACCAACAGTAAATGCAAATACGCTTTTATCTTTACTATCTTGACCAAGTGTTGGGCCTACTGTACGAGTTTCTATAATATCAACTTTTACAGGAAGTGCACCAGAACGTAAAAGCACTGCTAAATTATGTGCTTCTTCAAGATTTCTAGAACCTGTGATTACTGCTTTACCGCCAGTAATTGGTTCATTAACACGTGGAGCTGTTAAAACTTCACCATCAAGTAAAATAGCAATTGTTCTGCCTACATTTGCAGAAGTCAAATCAGCAAATTTTTGAGCACCTTCATCAGTGAATTCAATAGCTACTTCATTTTGATTATTTTGTGTAGTTTGTTCTCTAGCATCTTTTAAATCTGTACCGCTTAAAACAGTATTGCCTTCTTCATCTTTGAATTCAAGCATAGCTGTTTTACCAAGTACAGCAATAGCTTTGTCTGGATCTTTAACACCAGGAAGCTCGATGATAATACGGCGTTCGCCTTCACGCTGAATGATTGGCTCTGTCAAACCAAGTTCATTTACACGTTTTTCCATGATTTTTACTACACGGTTCATAGCATCATCATTAACTTGTGCTTGCTCTGTATCTACACCTTCTAAAACGACATGAGTACCACCTTGAAGGTCTAAACCTTGTCTTATTGAGCCAGCTAGTGGTGCTATAAATGCAGCAAAAACACCAACGATAACAATAATTACCGCTAATAATTTCAATAAAGGATTTTGTTTCAAAATATCTTCCCCCAATATCCTTATAATTATCTGTATTTTATAGTAGTATTTTCTGTCAAAATCATATCTACTTTGAAATCGTAATCGTCTTTGATTACTTCATCAACTAATTGACAATCATATACTGCTGCTATTTTTTAGCGTTGATAGCTTTTACTAAATATCTATCATAATAGCCACCACCCATACCGAGTCGATAACCTTTTTTATCTAGTCCTACAGCAGGCACTAAAATAAAATCTATATCTTGTGGCTTTACAATTCTTAGATTTTCTTCTTTTACTGTCAAAATATTATATGCACCTACAACTAATTCATCTAAAGATTTTATTAAAGTCGCTTGCATTATTTTCATATTTTTATCAGTAATATAAGGCAGGCAAATTTGTTTGCCTGCCTTGAGAGCATTTACTATTAATTCTTTTGTCTGAAATTCATCAGGCATTGAAGCATATAAAAAACATATCTGAGAATTTTTATATTCATCAAGTTCTACAATTTTCTTTGTAATTACTGCTGAATACTCATTTTTCTGGATTAATGTTAACGCTCTTCTTTTTGCTAAAAGTTCTTTACGTTGAACTTTTTTATTATTTGTTAGCTGGGTTAGCATTTGTTTTTTCCTGAGTTAAATCTCTAGCTACAGCAGCACTGCTGATTTTAATTTCTACATTATCAGCAATTCTAATTCTAATGAAATCAGATTTTTCTAAATCAATATAAGTAATTTCCCCATGGATACCACCTATAGTTAAAATACGATGACCTACTTTTAAATTGTCCATCATTGTATTGCGTTGTTTTTGTTGTTTTTTCTGTGGACGATAAAGTAAGAAATAGAAAATTATTACCATTAATACTATTGGTCCATAGGAATAAAGACTTGCCATCATTGAATCACTCATAAAAAAATTCTCCTCATCATAAAAAATTATATTAATTTATTTTATATTAGCTATAGTATAGCATAATACCTCTATTTATTTACAAATATTCCTCAAAATTTACACAGATTTTGCATTGAATGAGAAATTAGCTGTAAATTTACGATAAAATTCTGGGAATCTATCTTCCATGATAGATTGACGCATCTGTCTCATAAAGTCAATTAAGAAATGAAGATTATGGATTGTTAATAAACGTAAACCAAAGATTTCATTTACACGAACTAAATGACGAATATATGCTCTAGAATAATTTCTGCAAGTATAACAATTGCAATGTTCGTCAATTGGGTGGAAATCATGCTCATACTGTGCATTTTTTATTACTAAACGACCATTCCATGTCATAGCTGTTCCATTTCTAGCTACACGAGTAGGATATACACAGTCAAACATATCTATACCTCTCATTACACCTTCAACTAAACAATCTGGCGTACCTACACCCATCAAATAACGTGCTTTATTTTGTGGTAAATGTTCCAAAGTGATATCGAGCATTTCATACATCAATTCTTTTGGTTCACCAACACTTAAACCACCAACAGCATATCCAGGGAAATCCATATCTACTAAACGATTAGCACATTCGATACGTAAATCTTTATACATACCACCTTGCACGATACCGAATAAACCTTGATTTGGATTTGTCATCGTATCTTTACAACGCTGTGCCCAACGAAGTGTAAGCTCCATAGACTCACGAGTGTATTTAAAATCAGCAGGATATGGCACACATTCATCAAATGCCATGATTATATCTGCACCTAAATCCATTTGTGATTGTGTAGCAATCTCTGGAGATAAGAACTTTTTAGAACCATCTATATGAGAACGGAAAGTTACACCTTCTTCAGATATTTTACGCAAATCGCCTAAACTAAATACCTGAAATCCGCCACTATCTGTCAAAATAGCTCTATCCCAATTCATAAATTTATGCAAACCACCAGCTTCTTTCACAAGCTTAGAGCCAGGACGCAAAAATAAATGATAATTGTTACTTAAAATAATTCCAGCACCCATTTCTTTTAATTCTTCCGGTGCTAAAGTCTTAACACTAGCCTGAGTACCAACAGGCATAAAAATAGGTGTATCAAAACTACCATGTGGTGTGTGAATACGACCAGCACGTGCTCCAGTATGTGGACACTGCTTTATAAGTTCATAAGTAATTGCAGGTTTCATTATGCCTCCAAGATAAATATATTTATTCGTTTTTCTTTTAAATAAAAGAAAATGAACAAAAGAAAATTTCCTAAAAATAACTATCTTATTCTATAAACATAGCATCGCCAAAGCTAAAGAAACGGTATTTTTCTTTTACTGCTTCTTCATAGGCGGAAGTACATATTCTCTACCAGCAAAAGCACTGATTAACATGATTAAAGTTGATTTTGGTAAATGGAAATTAGTGATAATAGAATCTACGATTTTAAATTTATAGCCAGGATAAATAAAAATGCCTGTTTCTTCTGCTATTGGAGAGATAGAGCCATCTTCTTTCGCAGCTGATTCTAAAGTGCGGATAGATGTTGTACCTACAGCGATTACTCTACCACCATTAGCTTTAGTTTGATTGATAATATCAGCTGCCTCTTTTTCAATATGATAGAATTCTTTATGCATTACATGGTCTTCAATATTATCTACATTTACAGGGCGGAAAGTGCCAAGACCTACATGAAGTGTTACAAAAGCTAAATTTACACCCATTTCTTTTATTTCCGCTAATAATTCTTTTGTAAAATGAAGACCTGCTGTTGGTGCTGCTGCTGAGCCTTCTTCTCTTGCATATACAGTTTGATAGCGATTTTTATCTTCTAATTTTTCATGAATATATGGTGGAAGTGGTGTTTCACCCAATCTATCCAAGATTTCTTCAAAGATACCATCAAATTTAAATTCTACAATACGACCGCCAAAATCTGTATGACCTACAACTTCACAAGCAAGCTCATCACTAAATTCAATGATATTACCTAATTGAGCTTTTTTACCTGGTTTTACTAAAACTTCCCATTGATTAGTATTTGTTAAACGCTTTAATAAAAATACTTCAACCTTACCGCCTGTTTTTGCTCTATGACCAATAAGACGAGCAGGCATAACCTTTGTATCATTAAATACTAAAGTATCACCTTTGCGTAAATACTGTTTAATATCATAAAAATGTTTATGTTCAATAGTTTTTTCTTTGCGATTTAACACCATCAAGCGTGAATGGTCACGTTTAGCACATGGTGTTTGAGCTATTAATTCTTCTGGAAGATTATAGTCAAACTCATTTAATAGCATTAAATATTATCCCCTTTTATTTTATTTATACATATCTTTTATATTTACATCATTATAATAATGATATAAAATTTGCTGATATTTTTTACCTTTATCCGCTAAAGATTTTGCTCCCCATTGAGACATTCCTAAACGATGACCAAAACCACTGCCTTTAAAAATCAATTTTTTATCATCTTTATCAATTTTTAAAGTATCGCCTTTAGCTTTTTTATTACCTTCTAATTCTATAGTAAAATTGCTACTTTTTAAACCCAATAAACTACGAAGCTGTGTCTTGGTCAATTCCACAGATTTTTTATTACTACCTATAAATTTTACAACTTGCGATTTACTTGCTTTATTTGGATTTTTTTTCAATCCACTAAAATCTATTTCTTTTATTGTACCAATATCACTATATGAATTTTTTATAGATTTACTTAAATTATCTACTGTTACAGATACTGCCCAACTTTGATATGGAGATTGCTCCTCTTTATCTTCTACTGCTCTCAAATAAGGCACATTGACATTCCATACATTGATACTGTCATCAGTTTGACCACCTGAAGCTGCATGAAACACTGAACATATAGGTTGATTTAAATAAACAATGACTTCTCCTTTTGTAGCATCTATAGCTTTATTTGTAGTCGCAGCTTCTGAATCCATACCACCATAAACTTGGCAATCTGTTGTTACGCAGACGTCAAAACCTTCTTTTGTATGTTTTCGATCAAGCTTATCATATAAAGCAAAAGTTCTAGCAGCTACAGCTTGAGCTTTCAAAGCTTCTATATTCCAACTAGCAGGCATTTCTTCTGGTACGACACCATATAAATATTCATCAATCAATAAACGATTTATTACTGTAAGCCCTGCTTTATGCGGTTGAATAATCAATTTCCTCTATATCGTTTGCCATTGACAATTACAGGAGCATTATCTTTGACTGCTACCACTAAGTAGTAGTTTCCTTACCTTTTTATTGACATAAACCGTTCTATCTTTTTGACGAATATTTACTTCATTCATCTTTTTAAATTTATAATTTACTTTATTATCGACATCTTTGACCACAAAATCATCATTTGCTGTAATTACAATTTCTTGTACTCCCTGTAATAAGCCTACTCTTACATATGGAGCTGATGACTGTGCTGATACTACTTGCATATTACTTACAAATGCGCAACAACATAATAAACAAATAAGATATAGATATTTTTTCATATTTAATATCCTCTTTTATTTTTTATTCTATTTTATTTATTTTAGATTTGACTGTTTTCTTTTGTCTAGAATATGTTATCTGACAGTAAATAAAGAAAATCAACGCTAAAATAAATGCCACTAAACTAGTTGTCTGTGCAGATGTAAAGCTTAAAAATACAGGAGTAGCATAATCGCCACGCAAAAATTCCAAGCCAAAACGAGCTAAACTATATAACATTATATATAAAGAAAAAGCTTGACCTTTGGCATGAGGAAAAGCTCTAAAAATCAACAGTAGAGCAAAAATCATAAAATCAATTTGACCTTCCCAGACCTCAGCAGGCCATAATGGTTGAGCACCATACGTATGATATGCAAGTGTTGTTTCTGGATAAATAATACCAAAATTACCACCAGTTGGCGCACCAAAAGCATCTCCATTTAATAAATTAGCACAACGTCCAATGGCTTGCCCTAAAATAATTGCTGGAGCTACGATATCAGCTAGTGCTAAGATATCTATTTTATGACGTTTAGCATAAATAATTCCTGCTCCCACGCCAAAAACAATACCACCTTGAATAGCCATACCACCTTGCCATACATAAAAAATTTCACTTAAATGATGACTATAATATGCCCAATCAAAGAAAAATACGTCCCACAATCTAGCGCCTACAATACCAGCGATACCACTATAAATACCGATATCTACAATATGATTGTGCCATCTGCCATCTTGTTTTGCTAAAAAATAAGCTACACCTGTTGCCAAAATAATACTCAAAGATAAAATCAGACCATATGCTCTTATCGGAAAATCACCAACAAAAAATAAATATTGGTGCATACTATCACCTCAGTATATTATTTTATATTGGTCAAATCTGTTATCCACATGATTTCAGCATCTTCACCATCTTCATAATACCCACGACGGCGACCTACAGATTTAAAACCTAATGATTCATACAAATGTATTGCTCCTTTATTACTTGGTCGAACTTCTAAGGTCATAGCATTTGCCTTTCTTTCTTGAGAAATCTTGATGATTTCCTTCATCATCAATCGACCTATACCTTTGTTTTGATATTCAGGAGTTATAGCTACATTTGTTATTTGAGCTTCATCAAATAATATCCAAACACCTACATAGCCAATGACTCTTTCGCCATCTAAAGCCAATAAATAATAAGCTTTATCATTAGAAGCTTCCTGCCAAAAAGATTGTCTTGACCATGGCATATCAAAACAAGATTTTTCTACAATTTCCACAGCACTTGCATCTTCTGGAGTCATTTTACGAAAATTTATTTGCATATTTTCACCTTATAAATCTGTTAATTTTTCGCCATGGCGTTTTTCCCATAAAACTTCAGCTTCTGAACGACGAATATATACAGGTTCTAAATCCATGATATTATCATAATCTTCATTTTCAAATCTAGCTTTAGCTGCCATAGCCACATTACTTGCTCTAGGCATACAAAGATGTGGTAAACCTAAAGAAACATTTTCATATTGAGCGATTATATCTGCTTTCTTTTGAGCGATATCTCCCACAAATACTACTGGTTTATCCAAAGTAGCACAATATTTTACCACTTCTTCAAAATCCATCACGCAAGTTTGTTTTTTCTCATCAAAGTCCTTGCCATTCCACTCATATAAAGCAAAATATGCATTGCTTTTTTGTGCATCTAATACACTTGCCACATATACACCTGGCACTGGATAATGATAAGCCATAGCTCTAATGAAGATACAGCCACTACAGGAATGGATAAAGCATATGATAACATTTTAGCAGTAGCAAGACCTATACGTAGCCCTGTAAAAGAGCCAGGCCCTATGCTTATAGCTACACCTGTTAAATCAGATTTATCCATATGTGCAATTTTTAAAACATCTTGCACATGCCCTAATAAAACTTCTGATTGGGGTAATTTTAATTGCATGATAATCTCTGCAACTAATTTATCTTTTTGCACAATAGCAGCACCTGAAACTATTGTTGAAGTATCAATCGCTAATATTGCCACAGTGCTTCAACTCCTCATAAATATTTTTATATTTTTGACCTTCAAGATTGATAGTAATTATACGCTTTTGTTCACTATCGCCACGCTCGATTTTTAAATGCAAATAATCTTCTGGCATATAGGCAAAAAACCTATCTGGCCACTCAATCAGTACTACTTCATCTTCAACATCAGTATACTCGTAAAAACCGATTTCCTCTAAATCTTCTGGTTGCTCTAAACGATATAAATCAAAATGATATATACGCTTTTTACCTTCATATACATTCATTAAATTAAAAGTAGGACTTGTAACGATTTCTTTTACCTTCAAAGCTTTACATAAACTTTGTGTAAATAAGTTTTACCTGCACCTAAATCACCTTCAAGACAAATTATCAAATTATCTTGAATTAAATTTGCTATCTTTTCACCTAAAAGACTTGTTTGTTCAGGTGAATTTGTAGTTATTGTAAACATATTTCACCTCAAAATTCATTTTAATCATATTATTTAAAATCATCAACTACGCAAATACTAGCACCTGTTTTTCTTGCAGCTGCCAAGCCTACGTCAGAGTCCTCAAAAATAATGGTATTTTCTGGCTTAACCTTAAAATATTCCATTGCTTTTAAAAATCCTTCTGGATCTGGCTTGCCATTTTTCACATCATCAATAGTAAAAATAACATCAAATAATTCTAATCTGCCAAAATAACGCAAAATATCTTTAGAATTACTTGAACCACTTGTTACTACAGCTGTATGATATTCATTTTTCATAGCTTTAATAATATTGAACAAATGAGTATTTTCTGCAGCATATTTTAGATTTTCTTCATAATATAATTTCTTAGCATCATGAATTTCTTCAAAACGATTTTCAGGAACACCCATTATCGGTAAAAATCCACGATAAGTAGGACCCCAACATTTTTCAACATATATATCGTAATCAAAAATCACAGGTAATCCAGCTCTTTCAATAGCTTCACGATATGCCATATAATTCACTCTGCGCGTATCAAATAAAGTACCATCTAAATCGCAAATAACTAATTTACTTTTTTCCATTAAAAATCCCCTTAGGTTATTTAAAATCTATCATTATTTTTTACAATATCTATGTTATTCTATCACATCTAAAGATACTTGTCTTTTATATCTATGGTTTTTCTTGCAAACAACTTTATTTTCTTACCAAAATAATAAAGCTACTTTCGATTTTATCTCTAAATCAAAAGTAGCTTTATTTTATATTCATACTTAGTCAATCAATTTATTTGCTCTAAGTACAGTTTTTATACTTTCTGCACTAAAATGAAGAGCTTTTAATTCATCTTCTGGTAAATCTATAGCTAATCGTTTTTCTACACCATTTGCACCAATGATACTTGGCAAGCTAAGTGCTACATCTGTTAAGCCATATTCGCCTTCAAGCGGAGTAGAAACTGGTGTTACACAGCGTTCATTAAACATAACAGCACGAGCTAATCTACAAGCGCCCATTGCTATACCAGTATTTGTCCAACCTTTAGACAATAATACATCATATGCTGTATTTACTACTTCCTGAGCCATAGCTTTTTTATCAAAATCACTGTTATGATCATAATATTTATCTAAATCAGCTAAACGCACACCACCAATGCTGATTGTAGACCATGCAGGAAAAGCAGAATTACCATGTTCACCAAGCATAAAGCCCTGAACATCTTTAGCATCAACATTATAATGATTTGCTATGATGCGTTTTAAGCGAAGTGTTTCTAAAGTAGTCCCTGTACCGAATAATTTTCCTTTTTCATAACCAAATTTAGTAGCTGCCAAATATGTAGTTACATCAAGCGGATTAGTAATCATGATAAAAGGTGTATTTTTTGTATATTTTGTAACCTCTGTCATGATTTCACCAATAACTTTTACATTTCGTTCTGCAAGTATTAGTCTATCTAATTTTTCCCCAGGTAAGATACTAGGGCCACCAGAACAAATAATTATATCAGCATCTTTACACTGACTAAAATCGCCTGAATAAACTTTCATACCTGGTACATACGTACAAGGTGTCGCATGAGTTGCATCTAAAGCTTCGCCATGAGCTACTTTTTCATTAATATCTATACATACGATTTCAGCAGCTAAATTCATTGCCATTGCTTGTGTTAATACATCTGAACCTACATGACCAAGACCTATAATTGCCAATTTACTCATTTTCATTTTAATTACCCCCATATCACAAAACCATTAATCTCATTTCATTAAATAAATGGTTCAATTTTTTATGATATAGCAAATAATCACTATTGTCAACATGTAAACAAGTTTATCCTTTTTGCTTTTCAAATATTTTCGCCATCATTTTCTTTACAAGTCTTACACTCTGATCAAATTTTTCCGTATCACTATCTGATAAATCAGTCGTGCTTTCCATAAAAATAAGCCTTTGCGATTTTTGATGTTCCTTTAAAAAATTTCTACCTTTTTCACTCAAAGAAATTTGACTATATCTTCTATCCTTACTTAAACAAGTTTTTTTAATAAATTCTTTTTTCACTAATTTATCAATGATAGGACTCATTTGTTGTTTTGATATAGATAAATGTTTTGCTAGCTCTGTTACAGTAGCAAATGTATCCTCTTTTTCAAAAAGATAATACATCACTGCAAAGTGATTGAGTGGCAATGGCAAAGCTGCAGTTCGCCATAATTTGTGATTATAAGTCATCATAATATCAAACAAATCAAAATAAATATCTGATATCTTTCTGCTATTCTTCTCCAAAAATTTCTCTCCCTTTGTCAAAATTTAATAATAAAAAATTTTATTTTTTCAAAGATTAAAACCAGATTAAAAACTGTCTTCAAGAGTGCAAAATTCTTGACTTTTCAATAGATATACTATACTATAGAACACGATAATAGTAAATACTTGTGTACTATCAGCTATTTATAAAAAATCTAAAAAGCTGATTATAAAGCTGTGCTAAAGCACAGCTTTTGAAATTTATCAAAGGAGGTTTAATAATTTTGGCCACACAATCAAAGAAAAAAGCTGTTATCCTAGTTGTAGCCATAGTAGTTATAGCACTTATTGGATATCTTGCATATTCTAAGTTAACAGCTACATCACAGGGCAACAAAACAGCAGGTGGTCCTGCAACTGTAAAAGCAATGCAGGTAATCAAACGTGATACACCACTTAATTATGAATATGCTGGTAATATCAAATCAACAGATGAAGTAAAAATCACTTCTCGTGTTTCAGGCACAATTGTTGAAAAATATATTACAGGTGGCGAATTCGTACAAGCAGGTCAACCACTTTACAAAATTGACAGTCGTCAATATGAAAGTACATTGCTCTCAGCTCAAGCAACATTAGCTCAATCTCAAGCTAATTATCAAAATGCTTTAGCTACATTACAAAATGCTCAAGTAGATAATAATCGTTACCAAACATTATTATCTCAAAACGCAATTTCCGATCAACAAGCTGCAACTCAACAATCTCAAGTAGAAGCTTTAACTGCATCATTGCAAGCTCAGCAAGCAATCATTGATTCCAATGCTGCTCTTGTAAAAAAAGCTCAAGAAGATTTAGATGATACAGTTGTTTATGCCCCAACTTCTGGTAAACTCGATATCAATGATATTGATGTAGGTGCTTATGCTACTGCTGGAAGTACAGTTCTTGTAACAATGGGCTCTGTAGACCAGGTATATGCTCAATTTAATGTAAGTGAAAATGAATATTTAAATCTTGCATCTTTCTTTAATAGTGATACTAACAATGTAACTATCACTTAAGTGATGGCACAGAATATCCTGTTTCTGGTCACCTTGTGCAAGTAGATCGTTCTTTAACTACAAATACTGGTACACTTGCAATCAATGCTTTATTTGATAATCCAGATGGTCTTTTACTTCCTGGTATGTTCGCTCGTGTAAAAGTAACTGGAGAAGTGTTACCAAATGCTATCTTAATTCCACAACGTGCTGTACAACAACTTTTAGATAAAACATTCGTTATGGTTGTAGGCCCAGATAATAAATCTGTTACTAAAGCCATTACTGTTGGTGATAAAATCGGAAGTTATTGGATCGTTAAAGATGGTTTAGATACTAATGACGTTGTTGTTGTTGAAGGTCTTACTAAATTACAAGAAGGCGTTCCTCTTAACGTCACTATGGTAACTCCTGAAGAATTAGGTTTAACTTTTTAATCAGGGGGTGCTATAATTGTCAAGATTCTTTATAAATCGTCCGATATTTGCTATTGTTATATCTTTAATCATTGTAATCTTAGGTACAATTTCTGCTTTTAACTTACCAATAGCACAATATCCACAGATTTCTCCACCGACTATTACCGTAAGTACTACTTACACTGGTGCTAACTCAGATACAGTCAATGAGACTATTGCTCAGGTAGTTGAACAACAAGTCAATGGTGTTGAAGGCATGGACTATATGAGTTCTACTTCTGCCAATGATGGTCGTTACAATCTTCAAGTAGTCTTCAAACTCGGTACAAACGGTGATATGGACTCCGTAAAAGTTCAAAATAATGCTGCCACTGCTACACCAAGCTTACCATCTGATGTACAGACTTTTGGTCTTACTACTCGTAAAGCTTCTAGTGATATGGCAATGGTATTATCACTTACATCTCCAAATGGTACTTATGACAGCGTGTTCTTGAAAAACTATGCTGATATTTACCTTGTAGATAAAATCAAACGTGTTCCTGGGGTTGGGGACTTAAACGTATTCGGTTCTGACTATTCCATGCGTATTTGGATCAATCCAGATAAACTTGCTGAACTTGGTCTTACTGTTGCCGATGTCGTTAGTGCTGTAAAAGAACAAAACACTCAAGCTCCAGCTGGTACAATTGGTCAATTGCCAGCACCACGTGATCAAGAATTCCAATATACTGGTAAAATTCAAGGTCGTTTAATCACACCTGAAGAATTTGGAAATATTATTATTCGTTCTGATGCTAATAGTGGCTCATTTGTTCGTGTCAAAGACATTGCTAAAGTAGAAACAGGCGCTAGAACAAATAATATCATCGCTAAACACAATAACCAAAATGCCGTAGCATTCGGTGTTCAGCTTACTAGTGATGCCAATGCAATGGATACTGTAAGTCAAGTAAAACAAGTTCTTGAAGAATCCAAAGCCGATTTCCCTCCAGATATTGAATATGATACTGTTGTTGATAACACTACTTATATCAGTGAATCTATCAACGAAGTAATTCATACATTTATTGAAGCATTATTACTTGTAATGCTCATTGTTTATCTTTTCTTACAAAGTTGGAGAGCTACGCTCATCCCTATGCTCGCTGTTCCAGTATCTCTTATTGGTACATTTGCAACTTTCGTAGTACTTGATTTCTCCATCAATACCTTGACTCTCTTTGGTATGGTTCTTGCCATCGGTCTTGTTGTCGATGATGCTATCGTTGTTATTGAAAACGTTGAACGTCATATGGCTGAAGATGGTCTTAGTCCAAAAGAAGCAACAGGTCGTGCTATGGACGAAGTACAAGGTCCAGTTGTTGCTATTGCCTTCACTCTTGCTTCTGTATTCGTTCCAGTTGCTGGTCTTAGTGGTATGACTGGTATCTTATATCGTCAGTTCGCATTGACTATTGCTATTTCTATGGCATTATCAGCATTCGTGGCCTTGACTCTTACTCCTGCACTTTGTGCTACAATGTTAAAACCACATACTGCTGATGAAAATAAATCTAATTTTGGTGCATTTTTCATCCGTTTCAACCAATTTATGAATTGGATGACTCGTGGTTATGTGAAATATGTTGCCAAATTAATCGGTAAAGCAAAACTTTGTGTTACTGCTTTAATTATTATCGTAGCTTTAATGTTTGGTTTATTTAAAATAATTCCAACTACATTTATTCCTGCTGAAGACCAAGGTTATTATCTTGGTGCTGTAAGCTTACCAGAAGGTACTTCTTTAAATAATACTGACGAAGTTATGACTCGTCTTGCTGAAGAATTAAAGAAAAACCCTGGTGTTTCTCAGGTAATGGGTATTTCAGGTTATGATATCTTATCTGGTGGTGCAAAATCCAGTGCAGCTACATTCTTCGTAGGTCTAGACCCTTGGAGTGAACGTACTTCACCAGAAACAAGTATCAATGCTGAAGTTGGTATGGCATTTAAACAAGGTGCTATGAGTTATCCAGAAGCCTCCATTATTGCTATGAATCCACCATCTTTACCAGGTCTTGGTATGGTTAGTGGCTTTACTTTACAGCTTCTAGATATGAGTGGTCATACTAATGAAGAATTAGATACTATCACTAAAAAATCGTAGCTGTAGCTAATACTCGTCCTGAACTTCAAAGTGTTTATACAACATATAGTGTAAACTCTCCAATTTATGAATTTGAAGTAGACCGTGAAAAAGTTAAAAACTTAGGTTTAAATATTTCTGATGTATTTACTGCTCTTCAAGTAAACTTTGGTGGTACAGAAATCAATGACTTTAACCAATTTGGTCGTTCTTATAAAGTAGTAATGCAGGCAGAAAGTCAATTCCGTGATGAAGCTGATACTACTCGTTTCATCTTTATCCGAGGTTCCAATGGTCAAATGGTTCCATTGAACACATTAATTAAACCAAAATTAAATTCCGGACCTGCGATTATTTCTCGTTTCAATGCTAGCCGTAGTGTAACTATCCAAGGTAGTCCAAAACCAGGCTACAGCTCAGGTCAAGCAATGGCAGCTATTGAAGAAGTAATCAAACAAGAAGCTCCAAATGGCTTCAATATTGACTGGTCTGGTCAGAGCCGTGAAGAACGTGCAGCTACAAGTTCCACAGCTCAAGTTATGGTCTTAGCTCTTGTTTTCGTATTCTTATGTCTTGCAGCTCTTTACGAAAGCTGGAGTGTACCATATGCTGTATTATTAACAGTACCAACTGGTATCTTTGGTTCTTTGATTTCCGCTTATATTTTCAATATGCAAATAAGTATTTATATGCAAATTGGTATGATCGTAGTAATGGGCTTAGCAGCTAAAAACGCTATCCTTATCGTCGAATTCGCCAAAGTACGTTTTGATACTGGTATGCCAATTTTAAAAGCTACTCTTGAAGCTTCCAAACTTCGTTTACGTCCAATCATTATGACTTCACTTGCCTTCATTATTGGTTGTTTACCACTTGCTGTAGCAACTGGTGCAGGTGCAGCTGCTCGTAATAATATGGGTATCGCCGTTGTTGGTGGTATGATTGTAGCTACTGTCCTTGGTGTATTCTTGATTCCTGTTATGTATTTAGTGGTAATGAAAATTACTTCCAAACTTACTGGTAAATCTAAACAACCACCAAAATCTGAAATTGATAGATTTATGTAATATATCTTTATCGCTTTTTATTTCTATTTATGTTATAATTGGCTAAATAATAATATGACAAAGATACTAACTTATTAGTATCTTTGTCTATAATTTCAAGGAGATATGTTTATGAGAATAAAAAGAATGTTCCTATCCCTAATGAGTATTTTTGCTTTAGTGGCTACACTATCTATAACAAATATAAGTTTCGCTGCTGATGGTTATTTATATACTAGCGAACGCTTTGGTTATAGCATAAAATGCCCAGAAAAACCATTGGCTGTAATTAATTTGAGTATTCTTTCCCCTCAAGAACAAGGAGATGTTCTCATATTTGAAACAGATGGTCATAACCCTACAAAATACTGGGTTATTTCCCCAAATGCTTTCAGTAATGATACTTTCCCTGACCTTGATAATTTAACTGATGAAGCTAGACAAGATTTATTTACTCGATTAGCTATTGAACGTGGATATGAAGCGATTTCTCTTGTTCCAATTCAAGGACATAATGCTATTTATGCTGTTACTGCAAAAACTATCCAAATCGATACAGATAAAGATGGTCAAGTAGATAAAACAATTGAACAAGAAGGACAACATATCGAAACATATTTTAAAGGTGCAAAATCCAATTACTGTATCGTTTTATCATCAAAATCAGCATTAACTGAAGATGATATTAATAATTACCAATATGGTTTATTATCCTTCAATGATAAATAATCTTAAAAATAGAGAAAAAGCCAGTATAACTGGCTTTTTCTTTTATTCTCTATTGACATTTTGACCTATAATTATATAATAATAATTAACGGTTAGCACTCTTTGTATTAGAGTGCTAATAATTCATTTTAATCTAAATTTAGGAGTGACAAATCTTGGCTAAAGAAACACATCAATTTCAAGCTGAAACTAAAAAATTACTCGATTTAATGATACATTCTATTTATACAAACCGTGAAATATTCCTTCGCGAATTAATTTCCAACGCTTCTGATGCAATTGATAAATTACATTTTGAATCACTTACAAATCGTGATTTACTCGAAGGCAATAGCGATTATGAAATCTTCTTAATTCCTGATGAAGCTAGTCATACATTAACTATTTCTGATAATGGTCTTGGTATGAATAGAGAAGAACTCATTGAAAACTTAGGTACTATCGCAAAATCCGGTACAAAAGCATTCTTAGAAAAACTTCAACAAGCCAAAGAAAGTGACAATGATACTCAAAAAGATTTAATCGGTCAATTCGGTGTAGGTTTTTACTCCGCTTTCATGGTAGCAGAAAAAATCACTGTAGTTTCCAGAAAAGCTGGCGAAACTCAAGCTTATAAATGGGAATCCACAGCTGACGGTTCTTACACTATTGAAGAATGCACTAAAGATAGCCGTGGTACTAATATCACTATCACACTTTTACCTGAATTTTATGGTGATAAAGCTGAAGAAAACTTTACTGACACATATAAATTACAATCTCTTGTAAAAAAATATTCCGATTATGTTCGTTACCCAATCAAAATGAACTTTGTCATTGAAGAACAGCCAAAAGATGCTGATGGTAAACCAATCGAAGGTGCTGGCACTATCAAGAAAAATGAAGTTCGCATCTTAAACTCCATGCAACCACTTTGGGCTAAAAATAAATCTGAAATCAAAGAAGAAGAATACACTGAATTCTATCAAAATCTTTTCCATGATTGGGAAAAACCAATGGAAGTAATGCACAATAAAATCGAAGGTAATATCGAATACACTTCCCTTTTATTCTTCCCTGCACATGCTCCTTACAATCTTTATCATAGCGACTATGAACCAGGCTTACAGCTTTATTCTCGCCATGTATTCATCATGGATAAATGCAAAGACCTCTTACCTGAATATCTCCGCTTCGTTAAAGGTTTGGTTGACTCTCCTGATTTCTCCTTAAATATCTCTCGTGAACTTTTACAACAGAGCCGTGAATTAAAATTAATCGGTAAAAACTTAGAAAAAACTATCTTAAAACAATTAGCAAATACACTCAAAAAAGACCGCAGTAAATATGAACAATTCTGGAAAGAATACGGTAAATCCTTAAAAATCGGTATCTATGGCAGTGTATACAATGGTGGCAGTGATGTAGTAAATAAATTAAAAGATTTACTCTTATTCACAACTTCCAAAGAAGATAAACTCATCACTTTAAAAGAGTATGTAGAAAATATGCCTGAAAGCCAGAAAAAAATCTACTATGCTACAGGTAAAGACCGTGCAAGCATCGATAGCTTACCACAGATGGAAATTCTACGCGATAAAGGTATTGATGTATTATACTTCCTTGATAACGTTGACGAATTCGCTATTGAAGTTATGCGTGAATATGAAGGTAAACCATTCCACTCCATCAGCCGTGGCGATTTAGACCTTGATGATGTTGAATCTCAAGAAGTGAAAAAAGAAACTGAAACCATCGCAAAATCCAATGAAGATTTAATCAAAGATATTAAAGAAACTCTCGGTGATAAAGTTGCTGAAGTAAAAATCAGTAGCCGTTTAAAATCTTCTGCTGTTTGCTTAGTAGCTGACGAACAAGGTCCAAGCTTCGCTATGGAACAAGCTTTTGCTGATGCAAATAATCCAATGTTCAAAGCTAGACGTATTTTAGAAATCAATCCAAAACATGACTTATTTGCTCGTTTACAAAAAGTACATGAACAAGGTAAAGAAAGTACTGCCTTCAAAGATTATTGCTCACTTTTATATGCTCAAGCACTTCTTATCGAAGGTATGATGCCAGAAGACCCATCTGCAATTGCTAATAAAATTGCTGAATTGATGGCTAAATAATTATATTTATATAAAAATCCTACAGAATTTATCTGTAGGATTTTTATTTATGATTTTATTTCATTACTTTTTCATCTACAATATTATAAATAGTGTATTTAACAAGTTTTAAAATTCGGCAAGCTTCACCATCAACTAATTTATATTGAATTTCACAAATGCCACCAGTCGGATTAGCATTTGTATCATCTTCTAAATAAAGTGGAAATGTTCTTTTGACATACTCCCCATGCCTAAAGGCAGGGGATTCTTGGATACAAACGATACTTGCCTACTAAAATAGCAGGTCTTACTATATCTCTCCAAAGAAGGTTGATGCCCAACCTTCCATATCTAAAAAAATTTATTAATAAAATATATTCTCTCTATCTTATTCTAGATAAATTAAAAAAATCCTATTTACCTAAAATATATCTTTCAATACCATAAGCTACACCATCTTCAAATACTGATGGAACTACAATTTTAGCACTATTTCTAGCTTTTACACTGCCATTTGCCATTGCCATACCCATTCCCACTGTAGATAAAATTTCAATATCATTATCTCCATCACCAAAAGCATAGCTATCTTTTATATCTATATTCAATAACTCTAAAACCTTTAATGCTCCTGTAGCTTTGGAATTTTCTTTAGCATAGACTTCTAAATGACAATAATTATGGTTCATATCCTCTACATAAGTCATATTTTCAGGCAAATTCTCTATGATATATTTTCTATCTTCATGTCTAGGTGAATCTATTTCTAATTTATAAACATCTATAGCTTTTTTATCATAATCGAAAGTCAATTGGTCAGCAAATATTCCATACTGCCCTAAACGATAGATTAGATATTCAAATTTTTTATCTACATAAGTATGAAAATCTCCCTGTAAGCTATATTGCATCTCATGTTCATCACAAATAGATGTGATTTTTCCACAAAGATTTTCAAGTGGCGCTCTATAAATAATCTTATCATGGAAAATATAACTGAACCATTGAGCAATACATAGCCATCGAAACCAAAATTTCTTATCTTTTCATCAAGAAAAGCAAGTGAACGACCACTAGCGATAAATACATAATGACCTTGCTCTTGCAATTTACGAATCGCTTTTTGTACGTTTTCACGCATATAACGATAATCTGGATGTGTACCTTCAATCAGTGTTCCATCAACATCAAAAAATACTGCTTTCATTATCTAGTCATCTCCTAAAAATGTTTATTATGAAACATATTATATTATTATCAATAAAATGTATACAATAACTTAAAGTGGAAAGAAATTTTTAAATATGATAATATAATAATAATTTTATAAGAAAGGAGTTTTTATAATGTTTAAATCCAATTATACAATTCAAAAAATTCTTTATACCTTTAAATTTAAAAAATTTAATGAGTTAATTCATATATTTGGAAAATATCCTAATCTCTCTATTATAGATTATGGAGGTTTTCAATCAAGAAATATGTCCACTATAAAATTAATCAAACAAGCTTTATTTAATCATAAAGAAGATAGTTCTTTATTAAATATTAATATTTACTCATTGTGCTAGTTCATTTTTTATTGTATAAACTAATAAACATTGTTCCAATCTTAATCGAAATCCTAAAATAGATTGTACTCTTATTCTTTCTATATCAAATAAATTTACTAATTTAGAAAATACTGTCTCTATATATTTCCTCTTCTTTTTTAGAAATTTACTATTTTCTTGTTTCTTTTCTTTCATATTTTTTCTTGATGGTGTCCAAAACCATATTCCTTCTTTTTCCAATTTCTTTTTTAATTCATTACTTAGATATCCTTGGTCTGCTAAAATATATTGACATCTATATTGTCTTAACAAATCTTCTACCATTTTTATATCATGTTTAGATGCTTTACTCAATGTATATGCCCAAATGTGTCCATCACTTCCTGCTTCAAAGCTACCTTTCAATCCATAATAATATTGCTTTTTAGTGGCATTATAGCAATATCTGCATAATCTGTAAGTACTTTACATCTTTTATTACGAATAGGTTGACATAATGGTAGTGGTAAACTGTCAATAATTGTGTATTTAGGATTATTTGAATGTTGTTTTAATATACCAATACGTATCCATTGCAAAAAACAAAAAGCATTATTGCAAATACGATTAAAACGTGAACGCTCAGGAAGAGAAGATTTAGGAAAAATATTATTTTGCAAAAAGTAATAAAAACGAAGCTGAGTAGTAATTTTAAGCTCAACTTGCCAACAAAGTAAAGAAATAACAAGGACATCATCTAATTTACAGTGCTGAATATTTCTGCGATGGCGAATAGAAGAAGGAACATATTTT
>ENA-OQHP01000151-OQHP01000151.1-human-gut-metagenome-genome-assembly--contig:-NODE-151-length-22653-cov-2.071562_pt1 | contig 22653 bp, 34 predicted proteins | sample MGYA00242563_ERZ504717 | MGnify/ENA primary metagenome ERZ504717 (study PRJEB26092, sample SAMD00036212) | human gut metagenome | host: Homo sapiens | study: EMG produced TPA metagenomics assembly of... | reverse complement strand
CTCCACTTCAACAGGTTTCTCTATCACTTTCTGTATAATCACCGTATCCGGCTGTACATCGGCACATACTGCGCCAACTCCGTCTGGAGCACGGAAGCCTGCTCATAACAAGGCACACTCTCCGACACGGCAGAAAGATAACTCAATGCCTCCGGGTATTTCTTCAAATTGTAAAGGCTTTGTGCCTTCTGAAGGATAGTGGCGCAATTAGCGGCATAATAATCCTGTATCTTCTGCCGGGCAATACGGATAAAACGGGTGTAAACCGGATCGGTTGTACGCAGAGCGGAAATCATGGCCTTATAGGGGTCGGCGCCTTCTGCAGCCTGCCCGGACACGGACACAACGGCACTGTGATACATGCTGCCGTCTATCCTGTTCTTGACAACCAGCGTCAATTCTCCCTTTACAAGCGTGGTATTACGCATCAATCCCGAAGTGGACTGCTTGTCTAAAACCGTTATTACCGGTTCTATGACAAAGACATTATAGTCGTTTGCCGCTCCCGCACTGTTTCGGGTGATAATTTGTCTCAACTTGTTTTGAAGCATTTCTTGCGATGCTGCGGACAACTCGCTTTCCCCGGACAACGGTTGTACGGAGAAGTTGATTGTCTGTCCCGAAAGCTGAACGGTACAAAATCCTGCAATCAATAGAAATAAGAATTTCTTCATATCATAATTATTAAAAGACAGATGTCCGGCTGTGTATCTTATCCATAAAAACACCTGCCGGACACCCAGTCCAATGTTATTCCCTGGAATTCTGAATTAAAAGCTGTATGTACTGTCCGGAAGCAGCTTTCTCGCTAACCGTATAGCCTTTGTCTTTCAACAATCCCGATGCAAACCTTCTCAGCTTGCCCGTTTCCGACTTTATGGAACGCGGTCTTCCCGTATCAGGGTCATATACCGGCACACGCATATAGACATTCAGACCGTTGCCTCCCGAACGGACTTCACCGTTGCCTTTGAAAGCATTTTCAAGCACCCACTCGTCAAGTTCATCACTCAACGTCATATCTCTTGTGCCGACAGCATCGTTTTCCATATCAAAGTCGCAGTTTTCATCGACATTGAGGGTTATGTTCACTTCCCGGCCATTGGTTACCATATCACGGAATGCCTGTTTCAACTGGTTGAAGAAATTCTCAGAGATGCCTTCCAAGGCATATTCGGTCAGCTCTTTTTTAGACGCACGAAAACGGTCGCTCACAATACTGGCGTTTGCCAACGAAAAACCGGTCTCACGCTCTTTAGCCTCCATCAAAAGAGTGACATTGGAAGCTCCTCCGGCGAAATCTTCTTTGGAAATTTTCACCGTCACATATATATCCGCCCGTGCGCCATCCACATACGCCTGCAATCCGGTAGATTTGGCATTCAATGCAGAGGCCGCATAAGCACGGTTCTGCACCCGCTGGAACTCCGTCATAAAGTCAATCGTCTTGAAATTACGCAAATTAAACTCTTCCTTTATCTTGGAAAGAGCCAACGGCACAGCTTCATCATTCAGAACCGCATCTTTTATCCGGTCGTTCTCTCCTTCTCCGGGTTCTACAAACGGAACCACCATTACATTCGGCTGTCTCGCCTGACCGTTTTGGGCTAACAGATAAGAGGTAGGAACAGACTTAAAAAAGAAACAACTATTCTCATAATCATCTATATTAATCAAAAACCGAACGAATCGAAGTTCATATTCGCTATCTTATTCTTCAAAACATAATAGTTGACTGCAATATCAAAAGGCTTCTTCTTTACTTTCTCACCTTTCACTTTGTCCAGTTTTCCCATGGGCTTCACCGAACTTATACAATCCTTATACTCCTTGTTCTCAAAAAAGCAAGCAACTTGCCCTGGCTCTTCGCTTCCGCCTCCGACTCCGTCATCGAAATCACAGCCGGATAATCCTTGGAAAAACCCGAATAAAGCAAAGCACGGATCACACGCACTTCCGCATCCTCCTGCGCCAAAGCATCATTCTTGCCATATCCCAACGTACGGAGTACCACGACGGCATCTCCTCCACGCCCCCTTACTTCCATTAAATTAACCGATCCACCATAATTCACCGGTTTTACTTTTTGGGCAAAAGAAGTCGTGAAGCACAGTAAACAGAAAAAAGAAAAAATCAATATCTTCTTCATATATCAACGGGATTTTAAAAGTAACAGTCTACATTGCAGGAAACTGTTGGCATCCAATGTAGGTATCAATTCTATTATACGGTCTTTACCCTCGGTGAAAGAAACCGCAGATGTAGAAGCGCGCAAGTCTTGTACCTTTACAGCACCAACCACTTCGCTCTGACGCTCCCCACCACTATATTTTATCAAAGAAACCTGGAACTGATCTCCTTTTCTTATATTCAGGCTCTCGCCGCAGGTAATGACATATTCATCTCCTTCGTAGCCGAGAAGCCCGTATACCGGGATATTATTTAAAAGAAAGTCCGTCAAAGGCTCCGTTAAAGTAGCCAGAGCTTCCTGACAAGCAGCGTCCCGGTTGGGACGGATAGCGGTTTTCTTGATATCGCTGATAAACTCACGCGAAATCAATGCTGCCGCCGTAGAATCGCGCGCATCACTGATGCTTACTTTCAGACGAAGTACACAGGAATAACCTGCTCCACCTGCCCTGCGGGTGAACTGGCAACTGTTATATCACAGGAAAGCGTATAGTCATTCTGCTTGGAAGATACGTACTCTATCTTTTCCGCTCTGGACATCTTCATAAACAGACTGGCCTCTGCATCCCGTGTGAGGCTTCCAATGCGTTTTCATCGGATATCTCAAAACGCCCGCTCGCCTTTGCCACTTCATCCAGCTTGGCACGTACATTCCCCTCATAGATACGAATCATATCCATAGGTTTGGTATTACCTTTGGCCTCCTGCTCTTTGGCAATATTCACCAAAGTGCCGTCCGTAACCTTTATATCTACAAGACGTAAGGTCATTGCGTTCTTACCCTTACTTGGGCAAAACACCCAAAGCAAGAGTAAGCATTACAAACAATAAATATATCTTTTTCATCGTGCTGTCCCTTGTTTACAACTATTCTTCTTTCACTTCCTGTCCCTCGTTGGCTTTCTTATACTTCAGTTTCTCCGTGTTCTCTTTGATATTACGCTGAATCAATGGAATTACATTTACAGACATCTTAATAGCTTTTGTTGCCTGTTTCACTTTCTTTCCGATTGTCAATGCTTTCAATGGGTCCGAAGTCAGAGATGCCAGTGCCGATACGCTTTCAGCAGTAAGGGAGACTCCGCGGGCAGCAGCCTCTGTAAGATTCAGAGTAGCGATACTATATACTTTCAGCGCATCATTCTTGGCAATGGGTTCGTTTGTATTCTTGTTTTTAGCATTCCAAATCGTATCCGTCACTCCCATTTCTTCGTCAAAATAAGGTTCGGGAACCATCTCTATAAAGCGGTATTCTCTTCTACCCGTTGCAGCAAAGCAAACAATTCATTCGTGTGTATAAAAAATGTATCAACTTCCGCAATGCCTATATTGCTTCGATAGGCTCCCACTCTGCCAAAAATTCTTCATAATCTGCACGCAAATCAGCTATTTTAGCATCCTTCTTGGCTGCTTTCTTCAATTTAGCTTCTTTCTTGGCATTCTCTTTTGCTTGTTTTCGTGCTTCTTTTTCTTGTCTTGCTTTCTCTTTCTCCGTTAATTCCTGAGAGTAAGTAGTGGTAGTCAAAACAAACAGACCCAATAAAACCAATAAATATTTCTTCATAACCTGTAATTTTTAATGTGAAACAGAAATAGCACTTCTGCTCCAGGGTTTATAATAAATGTGTAAATCTCCCTTTTCGCCTAAAAAATATTGATAGTTGTGAACAGCCTTTTACTAAATCTGAAAATACGCTTCACAGTCAGTTTCCAATCTGCTTAATCATGATATTACATCTTATCAATCCGTCTCAGATAACTTTTTTTTCGTTAACAAAGATAAGCGCATTTTAATATTGCGTATGTACACTAATTTATTATATTACCAATAAACACCTACTATAACCAAAATACTATCAGAATGAACACAAAACTAAAGAAAATCGCAGGACAACAACTGCAGCTGCTGCGCTTGGAGAAGAACCTGACACAAGAACAAATGAGCGAAAAACTAAATCTTTCTACAAGTGCCTACTGTAAAATTGAATATGGTGAAACGGATTTAACACTGACAAGATTAGACAAAATCGCAAAGGTACTGGGTATCTCTGCGTTAAGTCTATTCAGCCACATAGACAAAAGTATGAATCCGGATACAGACAACAGTTGCAAAAACAACAGCAACAATGACAGCGCATATGACCTGAATGACCTCCGTGAACTCATCAAGCCAACACCAGAATCATCGACCTGCTATCCAAACGGATAGACTTATTGGAACAAAGATTATAGGAAAGGAAGCTCCAACTGCCCGCCACCCAGCAAATTGAACGTCATGCGGTGATAAGGAGTGGTTCCCCGTTCGGCAATAGCCGCACGGTGCTTCTTTGTGGGATATCCCTTATTATGATTCCAGTCGTAATAAGGGAACTCTTCGTGCAGCCGGTTCATATAATCGTCGCGATAGGTCTTGGCAAGAATGGAAGCAGCTGCAATGGAAAGGTATTTGCCGTCGCCTTTCACAACGGTGGTATGCGGAATGTCCCGGTATTTCTTGAAACGGTTGCCGTCGATAAGCAAATGTTGCGGACGTAGCTGCAACCGGTCAACAGCACGGTGCATGGCAAGAAAAGAAGCATTGAGGATATTTATCTTATCTATTTCCCCGGGAGAAACAATCCCCACCGCCCATGCCAACGCTTCTTTCTCAATGACTTCGCGCAGGGCATACCGCTGTTTTTCGGTCAGTTGCTTGGAATCGTTCAGCAGTTCGTTCTTGAAATCTTTGGGAAGAATAACGGCTGCGGCATAGACAGCACCGGCAAGGCAACCGCGCCCCGCTTCGTCACATCCCGCTTCTATCAGTTCTTTATTTAAATAAGGTAACAGCATACATCACTACATTAGAATGCGCAAAGATAAACCTTTTCATAAGTAAACCGGATTTTTAAAGAGAATAAATATGACTATCTTTGCCGGCAAATTAAAATACAACAGAGATGTTTACGATTATCGGACTGATGCTCACCGGAATGTTGCTGGGCTATCTCTTACGGAAAAGAAGTTACATAAGATTCATACTGTCATCACGGTATTAATCTGGGCGCTGCTGTTCATCCTCGGCATTGAAGTTGGCGGCAACGAGCAAATCATCAAAGGATTGCACACCATAGGCATCGAAGCGTGATACTGACCTTGGGCAGTACGTTGGGCAGTGTCATTGCTGCCTGGGCGCTGTGGAAAGCTTTATATAGGAAGAAAGGAAAAACGGCATGAAAGGCAGTCTTATCATAATCGGTTTCTTTGTTTTGGGTACGCTTTGCGGAATTTTCCACCTGATACCCGTTGATGCAGTCATGGATAGCAAGGTCAGCTTCTATGCACTTTGCGCCCTGATGTTCAGTGTAGGATTGAGTGTAGGTAACGACCCGCAGACATTGAAGAATTTCCGTTCGCTCAATCCCCGGCTGGTATTTCTGCCCATTATGACGATACTGGGCACGCTGGCAGGCTCTGCAGCGGTCAGCCTCATCCTGACGCACCGTTCCCTGACCGATTGCCTGGCCGTAGGTTCGGGATTCGGATATTATTCACTCTCCAGTATCTTCATTACCGAATACAAAGGAGCCGAACTCGGAACTATCGCCCTACTCGCCAATATCAGCCGCGAGATACTTACCCTGCTGGCAGCACCGTTACTGGTACGCTGGTTTGGCAACCTGGCTCCCATCTCTGCCGGCGGCGCTACAACGATGGATACCACACTCCCGATAATCACCCGTACCGCAGGACAGCAGTTTGTCGTAGTCTCCATATTTCACGGATTTGTTGTGGATTTCAGCGTGCCGTTTCTGGTGACCTTGTTCTGTTCGATATAGGTGATTACAGACAAAGCGCTGCTTCGAACGTAGAAATTAGGATATTATCGTGATAAATCCATCCCATGAGACAAATATATTCGTCCCGCGAAACGGCAAAATCATCCCGTGAGATGAATAAATCCGTCTCACGGGATGAATGATTTTGTCTTACGGAACGAATCGCGTATGTTTAGAACAGGCTCCAAGCCACAGTCAGCCCCGCCATAACAATGGCCACCATGCTCATCAGTTTGATAAGGATATTAAGGCTCGGACCGGAAGTATCCTTAAACGGGTCGCCTACCGTATCGCCTACAACCGTGGCTTTATGCACTTCGCTGCCTTTGCCGCCGAAATTGCCTTCCTCGACATACTTCTTGGCATTGTCCCACGCACCACCGGCATTCGCCATAAAGATAGCAAGTACGAATCCGCTGCTAAGTCCGCCGATAAGCAGTCCCAACACACCGGGAACACCGAAGACAAGTCCGGTCAGAATGGGAGCAATGATTGCTATCAGCGAGGGAACTACCATTCGCGTTGCGCGCCTTTCGTGGAGATGGCTACACAACGTTCATAATCGGTCGGCCTCACCTGTAAGGATACCCTTTATCTCGCGGAACTGGCGGCGTACTTCATCCACCATATGGCAGCGGCACGACCTACGGCATTCATCGTCAGTCCGCAGAACAGGAAAGCCATCATCGAACCGAGGAACATGCCCGAAAGAACTTTGGGATTCATCAACGTTACATCGTAGTGGTGCATGAATCGAAGAAAGTGGCATCTTGTACGGACACCGTTTCACCGCCCACAAAGATGTCGGTAGTGCCCAGACGGTCAGTCCGATACGGATTTCCTCGATATAGGATGCAAGCAGGGCAAGTCCCGTCAATGCAGCCGAACCGATGGCAAAGCCCTTACCCGTAGCGGCTGTCGTATTGCCCAAAGAATCGAGCGCATCGGTACGCTTACGCACCTCCTCGCCCAGACCGGACATTTCCGCATTGCCGCCGGCATTGTCGGCGATAGGACCGTAAGCGTCCGTGGCCAGCGTAATGCCCAACGTGGAAAGCATGCCTACGGCAGCGATACCGATGCCGTAAAGTCCCAGACCTACATTGGCAAAGTCGAAACCGGAAGCAAAAAGATAGGAAGCAATGATGCCCACCACTACGGCAATTACCGGAATGGCAGTAGAGAGCATACCCAGACCGATACCCGAGATAATGACAGTAGCCGGCCCCGTCTTGCCGCTCTCACTCAGTTTCCGGGTAGGACGGTAGGATTGGGAAGTATAGTATTCCGTGGAACGACCGATAACGATGCCTACCACCAGCCCCACAACCACCGAGCGAGAGTCCACACCCAGTTGTCCAGCTTCAACAGCCAAAGGATAAGGAAAGTGGCAACTACTATCAGCACCGAACTCAGGTTCGTACCGAAAGCAAGGGAGTTCAGCAGGTCTTCATCCCGCATTCTCCTTGGTACGCACGGAGAAGATGCCTATAATGGAAAGGATAATCCCCACAGCGGCAATCAGCATCGGGGCAATGACGGCTTTGAACTGCATCAGCGTATCCCCCGAATGGATAAAAGCGGCTGCGCCAAGAGCCGCCGTAGCAAGGATGGAGCCGCAATAACTCTCGTAAAGGTCGGCCCCCATACCGGCAACGTCGCCCACGTTATCGCCTACATTGTCGGCAATGGTTGCGGGATTGCGGGGATCGTCTTCAGGGATGCCGGCTTCCACTTTGCCCACAAGGTCGGCGCCTACATCGGCGGCTTTCGTATAGATACCGCCGCCCACGCGTGCAAACAACGCCTGTGTGGAAGCTCCCATACCGAACGTCAGCATCGTAGTGGTGATAATACAAAGTTTATGAGTGGGTGTCATCACATCCACAGGGATAACCGCATTGAGCAGCAGATACCAGAAGGAAATATCGAGCAGGCCAAGCCCCACTACAACCAGCCCCATTACCGCACCGCTGCGGAAAGCGATACGCAAACCCGCATTCAATGAGTTACGGGCAGCGTTTGCCGTACGCGCCGAGGCATACGTGGCCGTCTTCATACCGAGAAATCCGGAAAGGCCGGAGAAGAATCCGCCTGTGAGGAAAGCTATCGGAACCCAGGAGTTCTGCACTCCGAAGCCGTAAGCCATAATCGAGAAGAGAATCACCAGTCCCAGAAACACCCATCCCACAATCTTATATTGCTGACGGAGATAGGACATGGCGCCTTTGCGCACAGCAGCGGCAATCTTAACCATTTGAGGAGTTCCCTCACTCTCTTTCATCATCTGACGATGGAAATACCAGGCAAAGCAAAGCGCCAGAACGGAAGCGGCCGGTATCAGCCAGAAAAGCAATTGGTCCATAGCATAAATCGTATTAAAAGGTTGAACGAAAGCTTAAAAGTATTGATTTGAAATGAAATAAGCAAACGATTAACCGAATTTATGCCAAAGACTGGAAAACAAAAGAATATATCAGAACGTACTTGATGATTTCCTTTAGGCACGGAATTACACAGGATTTCACGGATTAACTTTATTCTTTCCGTGAATCTGTGTAATTCGTGCCTGAAAGAAATAAACCGCAAGCGTTTTTTATTTTGCCACACTCTCTTTATTCTACCGTCACAGCCGTACCACAAGCAGTCACCATCAGCATACTGCCGCTGCCGCCTACCGTTTCGTAATCAAGGTCAACGCCAATCACTGCATTAGCGCCCAACAAACGGGCTTGTTCCTGCATCTCGCGAAGCGCCGTATCTTTAGCTTCACGAAGCACTTCCTCGTACGAACCGCTGCGTCCGCCTACTACATCGCGGATACTGGCAAAAAAGTCACGGAATACATTGGCGCCGATAATTGTTTCGCCGGATACGATGCCATAATAACGGGTTATCTTTGCACCCTCAATCACTGAAGTCGTTGTTATTAACATAATCTTTATTTTTAAGTTATCTGCAACTTATCAGACGCACAAAGAGGAAGAAAGTTGCAGCAATAGTCAAAAAAAATTAAATACGCAATTTCATCCGGCAAGCATCAAAACATACGGCTCACACGCTCTATGCCCGCTACCAATACATCTATCTCTTCTTTCGTGTTATACAGACCAAATGAAGCACGCACCGTTCCTTCAATGCCGAGACGCTGCATCAACGGTTGTGCGCAGTGATGCCCGTACGTACGGCAATGCCCAAACGGTCGAGCAAAGTGCCATATCGAAATGGTGAATATCGCCTACGAGGAAAGAGATAACACTCCCTTTCTCTTCGGCCTCACCGAAGATGCGCATACCGGGAATCTCTTTCAAACGTGTCATGGCATATGTAGTCAGTTCATGTTCATGGGCGGCAATCTTCTCCATGCCGATGGCAGAAACGTAATCCAACGCTTTGGCAAGCCCTGTCGTACCGATATAATCGGGTGTTCCCGCCTCGAACTTGAAAGGAAGTTCATTGAAAGTAGTCCGTTCGAACGATACGTGCTGTATCATTTCGCCGCCACCCTGATAGGGGGGCATCTTATCGAGCCATTCTTCTTTACCGTAAAGCACACCCACACCGGTAGGGCCGTACACCTTGTGACCGGAAAAAACGTAGAAATCCGCATCCAAATCCTGCACATCCACCGGCATATGCGGAATGGACTGGGCTCCGTCCACAAGCACGGGAACGCCTTGCCCGTGGGCATAGCGTATCATCTCCTTTACGGGATTCACCGTACCCAGCACATTGGATACATGGGCTACGCTGACAATCTTCGTACGTTCGGAAAACAACTGTTTGTACTCGTCCAACAAAAGTTCGCCTCTGTCATTCATCGGGATAACTTTAATGGCAATCCCTCTTTTGGCAGCCAGCAATTGCCAGGGAACGATGTTGCTGTGATGTTCCATGACGGAGAGAATCACCTCATCCCCCTCCTGCATAAACTCTTCACCGAAGCTGGATACAAACAGATTGATACTTTCCGTCGTGCCGCGGGTAAAGATGATTTCATTCGTACTGCCGGCATGGATGAACTTCCGTACCGTCTCGCGAGATGCCTCGTGCAACTCCGTAGCCTGCTGCGAAAGGAAATGCACACCGCGATGCACATTGGCATTGACCGAATAGTACTCATCCGTAATGGCATCTACACCTGACGGGGTTTCTGCGTAGTCGCACCGTTATCAAAGTAAACCAACGGCTTACCATATACCTCACGGGAAAGTATCGGAAAATCAGCTCTTATCTTTTGAAGGTCCATATCTTTTAAATTATGAATTATGAATGAAGAATAAGCTGCGCAGCATCAGTACCCGCATGGCAATTCTTCATTCATAATTCTCCATTATTTACATATTGCACACCCGCGGCATTTGTTCAGTTCACCGCGGAAACGTTTCTCCACCAGCAGGTGCAGACGGTCTTTCAAGGCATCCAGGCGGATTGTGTCAATCACCTCGTTTACAAAAGCGAACATCAGCAGCAAACGTGCCTCATGCACGGAGATGCCGCGCTGCTGCATATAGAACAGGGCGCTTTCATCGAGCTGGCCTACCGTAGCGCCATGACTGCACTTCACATCATCGGCATAAATCTCCAATTGCGGCTGGGTATACATATGCGCTTCGCGAGTGGCGCAAAGATTACGGTTCGTTTGCTGGGAACTCGTATGCTGCGCACCCGGACGTACCAGTACCAGGCCTGCAAAAGCACCGACAGACTGGTCGTCGAGCACATACTTAAAGAGTTCGTTGCTGGTACAGTTGGGCACTGCATGGTCTATGGTGGTATTGTTGTCCACATGCTGGTTCTTATCCGCAACAGCCATCCCGCAAAGGTTCAGTTCAGCACCTTCACCGGCAAGCGTAACTTCGGTTGTGTTGCGGGTAGTACCGTTATGCAAAGTCATTCCGTTCAGCAAAACGTTGCTGTTAGCTTCTTGTCTGACATACAAACTGCTGATGCGTACCGTACTGGTATGCGTCTCCTCCAGTTCATAGAAGTCGAAAGTGGCGTTCTCCCCAACGAATACCTCTACCACTTGCGTAGCAAGGAAATTCACACTGTCCATGGCGTGGTCGCATGCCAAAAGACGGGCTTGCGCACCCTCTTCCAAAATGATAAGCACACGGCGGTTTACCATAAAGTTGACATCGCCGCGCAGAATGTTCACCAACTGGATAGGTTTCTCCACCACCACGTTCTTGGGAACATACAGCAATACGCCGTCCTGCGCAAAGGCTGTATTGAAAGCCGTCACTCCATCTTTGGAAGTATCTGCCAGCTTACCGTAGTACTTCTTCACCAGCTCCGGACGCTGTTCCGCCATTTCCTTGAGGCTACCGAAGATAACGCCTCAGTCAAATGCGACTTCGGCAAAGCTTGTTATAGAAAGCATCATTCACAACAAAGTAAAGGGAGGTGCTCATATTCGGCACATCGCACTTGAATACTTCGTAGGGATTAACCGGAATCTCCAACCGGTTCAGGTTCAGTCCGTAATCGGGTTCAAAGAACTTGCTGACATCGGTATATTTATATTTCTCCGTCTTACGGGTAGGAAAGCCAAGCCGCTCGAAGTCGGCAAATGCAGCGGCACGCGGAGCATTCAGCGCTTCGGCGCTATGGCGGCATATCATCGCCTCCGTCTGGGAGAAAAGGTCTATATATTGTTGCTCTACACTCATGTTATCTGATTATGAGTTTTGAATTATAATTATGAACGGGCTGCGCATCATCATGCTGCAGGATAATTCATAATTCATAATCCATAATTTATAATTCACTCGCTTCTTTCTTAATCCAATCGAAGCCGCGTGCTTCAATCTCCTTAGCCAGTTCGGGACCGCCCGTCTTCACGATGCGTCCGCCAAGCAGTACATGGACGGTATCCGGTTTCAGATAGTCCAGCAGGCGTTGGTAGTGGGTGATGACCATTGCGCTGGTTTGGGGAGTCTTCAGTTTGTTGAAGCCATCGGCTACAATGCGCAAAGCATCTACATCAAGCCGGAATCCGTTTCGTCGAGAATGGCGAAAGTAGGTTCCAGCATAGCCATCTGGAAGATTTCGTTACGTTTCTTCTCACCGCCGCTGAAGCCTTCGTTCACGCTACGGTTGGCAAGTTTGTTGTCCAGTTCGACAATGGCGCGTTTCTCGCGCATCAGTTTCAAGAATTCGCTGGCAGACAGGCGGGCAGATGACGGTATTTACGCTGTTCGTTGACAGCGGCACGCATAAGTTCACCATCGAAACTCCCGGTATCTCCACCGGTGTCTGGAACGAAAGGAAAATACCTTCATGGGCACGGTCTTCAGGACTCATAGCCAAAAGATCCTTACCGTTGAAAGTTACCGTACCGCGTGTCACCTCGTATGCAGGATGTCCCACCAGCACATTGCTCAGTGTACTCTTTCCGGCTCCGTTCTGTCCCATCAGGGCATGCACCTCACCGTCGCGGATTGTGAGGTTGATGCCTTTCAATATCTCTTTGCCATTGATGCTGGCGTGCAGGTCTTTTATCTCTAACATGATATTTAATTTTGAATTTTGAATTCCAATAGCTATCCTACGCTTCCCTCGAGTGAAATAGCTAACAATTTCTGAGCCTCTACGGCAAACTCCATAGGCAGCTTGTTGAGTACCTCCTTTGCATAACCGTTCACAATCAGTCCTACAGCATCTTCCGTAGAGATACCGCGCTGGTTGCAATAGAATATCTGGTCTTCGCTAATCTTGCTGGTGGTTGCCTCGTGCTCTACAATGGCCGTCTCGTTATGGATATCCATGTAAGGAACGTATGCGCACCGCACTTATCGCCCAGCAGCAAGGAGTCGCACTGGCTATAGTTGCGGGCATTGTCCGCTTTTTGGGCAACGCGCACCAGACCGCGGTAAGAGTTCTCGCTCCGTCCTGCGGAGATACCCTTGCTGACGATAGTGCTGCGAGTATTCTTTCCGAGATGAATCATCTTTGTACCGGTATCTGCCTGCTGGTAATTATTGGTTACCGCCACGCTGTAAAACTCTGCCGTAGAGTTATCGCCCGAAAGGATGCAGGACGGATATTTCCAGGTAATGGCCGAACCGGTTTCCACCTGCGTCCAGGACAGTTTGCTATTTACCCCTTTGCAGTGTCCGCGTTTCGTTACGAAATTATACACGCCGCCTTTGCCTTCGGCATCACCCGGATACCAGTTCTGGACAGTGCTGTACTTCACTTCCGCACGGTCGTGCACCACAATCTCCACAATGGCGGCATGCAGTTGGTTTTCGTCACGCATCGGCGCCGTACATCCCTCCAGGTAGGAAACGTATGAGTCATCATCCGCCACAATCAACGTCCTTTCAAACTGTCCGGTATTGCGGGCATTGATACGGAAGTAAGTGGACAACTCCATCGGACAACGTACCCTTTCGGGATATAGACGAAAGAACCGTCGGAGAACACCGCAGAGTTCAGTGCAGCAAAGAAGTTGTCGCGATAGCCCACTACCGAGCCCAAGTACTTCTGTACCAAATCAGGATGTTCGCGCACTGCTTCGCTGAACGAACAGAAGATGATGCCTTCTCCATAAGCGTCTCCTTAAAGGTAGTCTTACGGATACAGAGTCCATTACGGCATCCACCGCCATACCGCTAAGTGCCATCTGCTCTTCCAGAGGAATGCCCAGTTTATTGAATGTCTTGACCAGCTCCGGGTCTACCTCGTCCATGCTCTTGGGTCCGTCCTTCTTCTTGGTAGGGTCGGCATAGTATGAGATAGCCTGATAGTCTATTTCAGGAATACGGAGATGCGCCCATGCAGGCATCTCCAGCGTCAGCCAATGGCGGTACGCTTTCAGGCGGAACTCCAGCAACCACTCGGGTTCTCCTTTTTTCTCGGAAATCAGCCGCACCACATCTTCATTCAAACCACGCTCGATGATGTCTGTGTGCACGTCGGTCGTAAAACCGTACTTGTACTTCTCCTGAGTGAGTTCCTTTACATATTTATTGGGTTCTTCTTGTTGCATTGTTTCTATAATTATAAAATTACAAGTTACGAATCAAACCACATCTCCATTCACAATCTGTTCCGTAACAGCCTTTGCTGCAGGAAAGAATATTCCGGCAAATGACTTCATGGGATAATATAACACCGATTCTTTCTTTTTTGTTTGACTGAGCAACGTATTGTCCGAATCTATAATTCGATAACGCCCACCAGCAAACTCACCAGCAGAAGTGCTTTCAGCGCTCCCAGCCGGAGCCCAGCCAACGGTTCAGCCAACCGAGCGACACGGCTTCCATCGCCTTCGTCAGCAGCGAAGCTATCAACGCAAAAGCCAGAGGCACCGCTACCCAGATAGCAATGAATGCCAGCACTTGCGCCACTGTCATTGAATCGGTAATCCTGGAAAACACTTTCTCGGCAACGGAAGCATACAAAGTCTTTGCCGCCACCAGACCGGCAACCAGTCCCAACAAGGTAGCCAACTGCTTTACAAAACCTTTTATAAAACCTACAAGCGCTCCGGCACCGATTATTACCAAGATTATACTATCTACAACAGCCATAACTATATTAAAAAGGCGCGGATTACGCGGACAAACACGGTTTTTCTTAACCAATCCGTGAAATCCGTGTAATCGCGCCTGAAGATTTTTTATATATTGCTTACAGAGTCTGCTTTACCTCCACTTCTTCGTAAGATTCGATGATGTCTCCTACCTTGATGTCGTTGCAGTTTGTCAGGCTGATACCGCATTCGAAGTTTGTTCCAACTTCCTTCACATCGTCCTTGAAGCGCTTCAATGCATTGATATTTCCTGTGAAGATAACAATGCCGTCGCGAATCAGACGGGCCTTGTCGCTGCGTTTCACCTTTCCGGTCTTCACCATGGCACCTGCCACAAGACCCACTTTGGTAATGTTGAATACCTCGCGCACCTCGATAGTGGCCGTCACCTGTTCCTTCAAAGTCGGCGCCAGCATACCTTCCATGGCAGCCTTCACCTCTTCAATGGCATCGTAGATGACAGAGTACTTGCGGATGTCCACACCTTCCTGCTCTGCCAGTTTGGCGGCAGCACCCGAAGGACGAACCTGGAATCCTACGATAATCGCATCCGAAGCGGCAGCCAGAGATACATCCGATTCGGAGATAGCGCCGACGCCTTTGTGAATAACGTTTACCTGTACCTGCTCGGTAGACAGCTTAATCAACGAGTCGCTCAACGCTTCAACAGAACCGTCCACGTCACCTTTCACGATGATATTCAGTTCGTGGAAGTCGCCCAATGCCAAACGGCGGCCCACTTCATCCAACGTCAGCATCTTCTGTGTACGCAGACCTTGCTCACGCTGCAACTGTTCGCGCTTGTTGGCAATTTCACGTGCTTCCTGTTCTGTCTCGATTACATGGAATGTATCGCCTGCAGCCGGTGCACCGTTCAGGCCGAGAATCAAAGCCGGCTCCGAAGGACCTGCCTCTTTCATGCGCTGGTTACGTTCGTTGAACATGGCTTTCACCTTACCGTAACTTGTACCTGCGAGCACAATGTCACCCATCTTCAAAGTACCGTTGGATACCAGCACTGTAGCCACATAGCCACGACCCTTATCCAATGAGGACTCGATGATGGAACCGGTAGCACGGCGATTCGGGTTTGCCTTCAAATCCAGCATTTCGGCTTCCAGCAATACTTTCTCCATCAAATCGCTTACGCCGATACCTTTCTTGGCTGAAATATCCTGAGACTGGTACTTACCGCCCCATTCCTCAACGAGGAAGTTCATGGCAGCCAGTTCTTCCTTAATCTTATCGGGATTAGCCGTCGGCTTGTCAATCTTATTGATAGCGAACACGATAGGCACACCGGCAGCATGGCATGATTGATAGCTTCTTTGGTCTGCGGCATCACATTGTCATCGGCAGCCACAATGATGATGGCGATATCCGTTGCCTTGGCACCGCGGGCACGCATGGCGGTAAACGCTTCGTGACCCGGAGTATCGAGGAACGTAATCTTGCGCCCGTCTTCCAATGTCACGTGGTAAGCACCGATATGCTGCGTAATACCACCCGCCTCACCGGCAATAACATTTGCCTTACGGATATAGTCGAGCAACGAAGTCTTACCGTGGTCTACGTGACCCATCACCGTTACAATCGGAGCACGAGGCTCTAAATCTTCCTCGGCATCCTCTTCCTCAACGATTGCCTGGGCCACTTCCGCACTTACATATTCTGTCTTGAAACCGAATTCTTCCGCTACCAGATTGATTGTTTCCGCATCCAGACGCTGGTTAATGGAAACCATCATGCCGATGCTCATACAAGTAGCGATAACCTGCGTAACGGAAATATCCATCATGCTCGCCAGCTCATTGGCAGTCACGAACTCGGTCAGCTTCAATATCTTGCTTTCCGCCATTTCCTGGTCTTCCAGCTCCTGCATACGGCTGGATGCCATGTCACGTTTCTCCTTACGGTATTTCGCACCCTTATTCTTGCCTTTGGAAGTGAGGCGTGCCAAAGTTTCCTTTACCTGTTTTGCCACATCCTCTTCACTTACTTCCTGTTTGATTACAGGTTTCTTGAAGCGGTCTTTATTCTTGTTCTTACCGGCTTGTTGGTTATTACCCCCTTGCTGGCCGCCTTTCAGACGATCGTTTCCGCCACGCTGGAAGTTGGATGCATTGTTGATATCCACCTTTTCCTTGTTAATGCGGACGCGTTTTTTCTTGCCGTTGGCATCGTTGCCATCTTTCGTCTTATTATCGTCACGGCGAATCTCCTTGATAATGGCTTCTTTCATCAGCTTCTTCTGATCCTGGCGCTGCTTTTCTTTTTCTTCACGCTCCTTGCGCTTTTCCTCTTTCGATTTCTTCTTCGGACGTGTAGACTGATTCAGCGCTGCGAGGTCTATTTGTCCGATGACGTTAATCTTCGATACAAACTCAGGCTGATGTATTTTGAATATTTCTTCTTTTTCTTCTTTATTTTCCGAAACAGCTTCTTCGGTTGCAGCGGGAGCAGGCTCCGCGTTAGAAACCGGTACGGGTTCTACAGCCACCGGCGCAGTTTTTTCTTCTTCTGCCGCCGGAGCAGGTTCAACCACCGGAGCAGGTGTCGGCTCGGGCTGAGGTTCGGGAACGGGTTCCGGTTTCGGAGCCTCAACAACAGGTGCAGGTTCTTCCGCCTTTACTTCTTCAACCACCGGCATCTCCGGTTCCACCGCTTCTTCCTCTTTTTCCACAGTATGTTTGCGATTCAGTTTATCCAAATCAATCTTCCCGACAGGCTTAAACTTCGGACGTACATCTTCGGGAACCACAGCCTTTACCACCTCTTCGGTTTTCGGCTTTTCCTGTGCTTCCTTGTCATAACCGTCAATAGCCACCGATGCCTTGTTGCGTTCCTTACTCTGACGTTCCTGAATGAAACGCTCCGTTTTCAATTTAAGATCCTTATCTGTACTAAACTCTTTCACAAGCAAGTCGTACTGCTCGTCGGTAATCTTCGTATTGGGATTTGCTTCAATGGCATATCCCTTCTTTTGCAAGAACTCAACTACCGTCGTGATTCCTACATTTAAATCTCTTGTTACTTTATTTAACCTTATCGTCATACTTTAATTTAATGAATAATGGAGAAAGAAGTGGTGGTTAGTGATTAGCGATTAGGGGTTAGCGATTAGTGTTTAGTGATGATTTTATTATACATACCAAAAATCACTTATCACTAACCCCTAATCACTAATCACTAATTTTCCCCTTCTTCAAACTCCGATTTCAAAATGCGTAATACTTCGTCCACCGTTTCCTCTTCCAGGTCAGTCTTCTCAATCAACATCTCGCGCGGTGCATTCAACACAGCCTTGGCGGTATCAATACCGATAGCTTGATGGCATCGATTACCCAACCGTCAATCTCATCGCGGAATTCATCCAAGTAGATATCTTCATCCTCTACCGCTTCATCCAATTCGCGGAATACGTCAATGGTGTACTCAGTCAACATACTGGCCAGCTTGATATTCAAACCGCCTTTACCGATAGCCAGCGACACCTCTTCCGGTTTCAGGAAGACTTCCGCCTTGTGCTCTTCCTCGTTCAGACGGATGGAAGATATCTTGGCGGGGCTGAGGGCGCGCTGTATAAACAACTGGATATTCGACGTATAGTTGATAACATCGATATTCTCGTTGCGAAGCTCGCGGACAATACCATGAATACGGCTGCCCTTCACACCGACGCAGGCACCTACCGGGTCGATACGGTCATCGTATGACTCAACGGCAATCTTGCACGCTCACCGGGAATACGGGCAATCTTCTTGATAGTAATCAGTCCGTCATTGATTTCGGGTACTTCCATCTCGAACAGACGTTGCAGGAAAACGGGCGACGTACGACTCAGGATAATCTTCGGATTATTGTTCTTGTTGTCGACGCGGGCTACCACGGCGCGGGCAGTCTCACCCTTACGGTAGAAGTCGCTCGGAATCTGTTCGGTCTTGGGCAACAGCAGTTCATTGCCTTCGTCATCGAGCAGCAACATTTCCTTTTTCCAAATCTGGTAAACCTCTGCATTGATAATAGTACCCACCTTATCAATGTATTTATTGTAAATACTGTCTTTTTCCAGTTCCAAAATCTTGGAAGCCAATGTCTGGCGCAAGTTCAGAATAGCACGGCGGCCGAACTTCGCAAAGTTCACCTCATCCGTCACTTCCTCTCCCACCTCGTACGAAGCGTCAATCTTCCGGCTTCGCTCAAAGAAATCTGCAGGTTCGGGTTTTCAAGGTCCTCATCCGCCACAACTTCACGATTACGCCATATTTCGAAGTCACCCTTATCCGGGTTCACAATCACGTCGTAATTCTCATCGGTTCCGAACATCTTTGCAATCACACTGCGGAACGACTCTTCGAGTACGCTCACCATGGTGGTTCTATCAATATTCTTCAGTTCTTTAAATTCCGAAAAGGTATCTATCAAGCTGATAGTTTCTTCTTTCTTGGCCATAGTCTTATTTAAAACTAATTAAGTATTTAGTATATTTTATCTCTTCGTATGTAAAGGTCAGGTCCTCATCCACCATTTTAGGACGCTTGGCTCCCTCCTCTTTCACTTTCTTCTGAACAGTGACGGTAAACTGCCGCTCGTCGGCATCTTTCAACACTCCGCAATGCTTGCGGCCGTCTTTTGCCAATACTTCCACTTCCTTGCCGATGTGGTTGACGTACTGTTGCAGCACTTTAAACGGTTGTCCGATACCGGCAGAACCGACTTCCAGTTCGTAATCCTCATCCTCACGATTCAACCGGGACTCTATGTAGCGGCTCAGTTCTACACAATCCTCAATCCAAACACCTTCTTTGTGGTCTATCTCTACCACAATCTTGTCATCCGGGCTGATTATGACTTCCACCAGGAAGTACTCCTTATCTTCCAGCCACTCGTCTACAATCTGACAAACTGTTTTCTTTTCTATCATAGATTAACCATTAGGAACAAAAAAGAGGAGCTCAATCGCCCCTCCACCTTTCATCCGTTTCGGTTGCAAAGATATAAATAATCTGTTCGACTACAAAATAATAGGAGAAAAAAAGAATATTTAGCACTCCTGCCCGAATTTATCTTCCATTCAAAATTAATCACTACATTTGCAGGGTTCTTTAAACTCAATCGTCATGGCACATCACCTGAATACCAACAAACAGTTTATGATAGGCAACGGCATCCTTGCTTTTGCCGTAATATTCGTTGTCGTTATCTTCGTCTACATGAGCATGCGCCTGCAACGGCAGAAAGAGGGCGAACGCCACTTTGCCGAAACCTACAACATCACTTTGGTGAAAGGCTTTGCCGGCGATTCCATCTCCATCCTTCTCAATGACAGCGTGCTGGCAGACCGGCGCATCGGTGAAGAGCCTTTCAATATCGAGGTAAAACGGTTTGCCGAGCAAAGCGCACTGATGATAGTGGACAAGGCAACCGACAGACTTTCTCTGTTTGAGTTGAGCGAAAAAGGCGGTAACTATCGTTTTGAAAAAGACGGCGATGAAGTGAAGCTGTTGGCACAGTAGTCCGCTCCGTGCCTCTCCCACTATAATCGGCCTGTTTCAGAAGTCTGTCCTATACTTTCTCAGCTCGCTGCGCAGCAGTTGCGCCTTGCCATCCGTCATGCCATCAAGCAACGCCCAAAAGCGCTCGCCATGATTCATTTCACGGGTATGTGCCAACTCGTGCAGCAGCACATAGTCTATCAAGTGTTTGGGCAATAGAACAAGGAAATAGGACAGATTGATGTTTCCACGGGCGGAACAACTTCCCCAACGCCCGCTGCTGGAGTTTATTTTCACACTCTTATAAGAAAGATTATGTTGCAACGAGAGTGCATAAAGCCGAGGCGGAAGAATAATCTTGGCATTACGCCGCAAGGCTTCTTCAATCACTTACGCAGCCAAGCCTGCAACTCCTTATTTGAGAAGTCTGCATCCGGCGGACAGATAATCTGCATTTCCCCCAGTTCCGAGCGCGAAAGGAAGCGGTCGCGTTCTCCGCCGACCAAACTCAACTTGAAGAATTCCGTATCAATCCGATAATCCAAATCAATCAGCGGACGGCTCTGCTGCTGTCGGGCGGCCCTCAACCGGGGACGCAGTTGTTCCACAGCATTCTTTACTTCTCCGATGGTTGTGCCCGGCGGAACAGTTACATGAATGGCATCCTCACGCGTACGAAAGGTCAGACGCCGAGCACGGACATTCACCCGTACCAGCAAACGTCCCAACTCCTTATCCTCTAAAACATGCTCCGTTGCCATCTGTTCTTTCCTCCTTGAAATAAGGACAAAAGAACGAAGAATCGTCCGAAAAAGCAAACGCTTGTCTACCAAAAACGAACAATGTGTTCAAAAGCGGACACCGCATTTCCTCCATTACATCCTAATAAACAAAGATTTATGCTTATGGCATGGAATTTGAATAAGAACCGGCAGCAAGAAGTTCCCGGTAAAAAGTCATAATCCCCTGCAACTTTTTGAGAGAAGACTACGTCTAACAAACAAGAACACTTAAAATACATTGAACATGAAAACATTAACAGCAATCATCGTATCAGGCATCTTCGCATTAAGCGCAACAGCCTGCACGTGCAACTCCGGTCTGTTTGGCGGAAAAACAGTCAAAGCCAGCAGGAACTATGTAACCAAGAATATCAAAGTAGACAACTTCACCGGTCTGAACCTGGCAGGCAGCCCGAATGTTACTTACACCCAAAAGGCGGGAAAACCCGAAGTAGAAGTGTATACTTCCGACAATATCGTAGACCTTCTGGACATCAATGTAGTTAACAACACCTTGAATATCAAGTTCAAGAAAGGTGTCAACGTATCTTACAACAAGCTGGAGATACGCGTCTCCTCCGAGACACTCAACAACATCTCCGTTGCCGGCTCCGGTAATGTAGAGTTAGCCAACGGACTGAAAACAGACAACCTGAAGTATCCGTAGCGGGTTCGGGAGACATCGACGCGGACAACATAACCTGCACCGGCAATCTTAACGTATCCGTAGCAGGGTCGGGCGACATAGAAGGCAGCAACATCACTTGCGCCAATCTCACGGCATCCATAGCCGGTTCCGGAGATTTGAAGCTTGACAACGTATCGGCCGCCGGCACCGAAGCCTCCGTCTCAGGATCGGGCACGGCAATATTGACGGGAACTTCCCAGGAAGCCGATTACCGTGTAGCGGGTTCGGGCGACCTGTTTGCATCCGGTCTGCAGGCAAAACGCGTTTCGGCAAGCGTATCCGGTTCGGGAGACATCAAATGCCACGCCACCGACTTCCTGAAAGCACGTACCAGCGGCAGCGGAAACATCGGTTATAAGGGCAACCCGGAACTGGACTTCCCCAAGAAGGGATTATACAAGCTTTGATTCCACATATACTGCAGGGGGGCAACTTCCCGCTCCCCCAACAACAATAAAAGGGACGCTGCATCACGCGGCGTCCCATTTATCTTAGTTAGTTTCTATAAAATTTTGAGAGAATTGAAACTTCACAGCCTCTGTTTTTGTTTTAATAAAAGCACACTAACTATATTATATTTAAAGCAAATGAAAATGTTATTTTAAAAGCAAATGAAAATATCTACTGTCTGTTTTCCTTCTCCTTGCTTACACGGTGCAGACTATCCAATATCTGCTTCTCGTGCGTTGCGGCCTATCCCCGAAAGGCGACGACGGAGCGGAAATTTGTTTGCCGATAGTATCGGCGGCAGCTACCTCTCTTACATCGGCAAAGAACGAATGTTGCATCACATTGCCCAATGAAAGCACCACTGCCACTGCGGCTGCGGCTTTAAACAACGGCATGAAGCGCGCCGTCAATGTCATGCGCCTGGCCTTCACAACCGGAGCTTCAATCTCGGCAAGCACCCGTGCATCGAAATCCGCGCCAGATGCTCTTCCTGCTGAAGTTGCTGATATACAAACAAATCCTTATAACGCGACAAGTGTTCGGGAACGTCCTCTTCTGTAAAGAAGTACGCAACTGCGCTTCTTCCTCAAGCGAAGTCTCACACTGCCAATAACGTTCTAAAAGTTGTTCTATATATTTAAAGTCCATAACCTTCTATATCAATAAACCGTTGTTTAACCTTTTG
>ENA-OQHP01000150-OQHP01000150.1-human-gut-metagenome-genome-assembly--contig:-NODE-150-length-22682-cov-2.036932_pt1 | contig 22682 bp, 27 predicted proteins | sample MGYA00242563_ERZ504717 | MGnify/ENA primary metagenome ERZ504717 (study PRJEB26092, sample SAMD00036212) | human gut metagenome | host: Homo sapiens | study: EMG produced TPA metagenomics assembly of... | reverse complement strand
AAGTTTTACAAAAAATAGGGGAAAACAGCTGCAAAGCCTGAAGCTGCGAATGGAATACGGAAAAAGGAACGGAATTTTTACACGAACGAAAAGGAACTTTTTACGTTTCCGTTACCGGAAACCTACGGTTCCGCAACGCAAAACGTACGGTTCGAACGGCGGAAACATACGTTTCGCCAAAGGAAAACATAAAAATAATGAAAACGTTACGAGATTTTCGACCCGAGGTTTGCAGAAAAATTGGCTCCAAATGAAAAAGCTGATACGGTTTTTCCGGCAAGAGCAGGAAAACACCCCTTCACGTAAGGGCATAAAAAAAAGGAGTTCCGCTGAACTCCAACCTTTGTTAACCTTAAATCTAATACTATGAAAAACACGGTACAAAAGTATTTATTTTATCTGAAACAGCAAAACGTAAGGCCTAAAAAGAATGCTTTACAACATACATTAACCAAACCCTATTTACCGATTAAATCCTTTAACAAATACAGCCTCAACCTTAAAAAAATCAAGAACGAAACTGCATTATCATATTACCTCTCCCAACCATCGATTACTTTTGTCTAAAAATCATACACCCCATGTCAAAAATTTAGACACTCACAAAAATCAGAAAAACCGTATACATCTATAAATCAACGTCTTGAAAAGATGGCACGAAAATTGTATCGTCATTTGCAGTAAAAACAAAACCAAATACAGAAAAATGAAAACTTACTTTACCTTTTTACAGCGCAACAAGCTTTTTACCTTTGTCAATGTCATTGGGTTAAGCATCTCACTCATGTTTCTCCTGCTGATTACTCACATGGTGACCCGACAGCTCACCGTAGACAAAGACATGAAAGATGCAGACCGGACTTATGTACTGGCTAACGAGATATGGCTGGGGGCACATCTTGCTGGGTGACAAACTGCAAAGCCGTTATCCGGAAATAGAAGACTGGTGTGCCGTAAGCGGTTCCTATGAACAGTTTGTCAAAACTAACGACCAGCCGGTTAATATACAAATGATGTTTGTCCGCGAAAACTTCTTCCGGTTCTTCAACTTCCATCTGCTGGAAGGGAATCCGGAAACCTTGCTGGCCAATGAGAACAACATCGTGCTGACACGTTCCTGTGCCATCAAGCTGTTTGGTACGGAGCATGCGTTAGGGAAAACACTTATTGAACAAGCATTCGGTGACCGACGCTGTACAGTGAGTGGAATCATTGAAGACATTGATAATTCTATTTTTCCTTCCAATATTGAAGCATTCAGCCTTCATAAGAATGTGCGATACGTTAATTGGAGTGCCAGCGAAGAAAATACCCAGTTGGGCAATGCCGCCAGCTGCATCTTCTTCCTGCGTTTCCATCCGAACGTCAACCCCAACGACAAAGCCGATGACATTGCCCGCTTCTTCAAAGAATTCTTCTGGATTTACCAGTATGATTCCGTTAAAGAAGTATTATTCATCCCCATACACGAGTTTTACTTCTCCGATACACTGGCCGCCGGAGCCATACTCAACCAATATAGCCTGAAAGTGGTACTTATTTTCCTGACCATCCGGCGTCTTGATTCTGTTTATGGCCATCTTCAACTATACCAGCATGAGCATTGCCCAGACCAGCTACCGGGCAAAGGAAATGGCTACCCGACGCCTGTTAGGTTCCTCCAAGAAAAGCATCTTCTGGCGCATGATTGCCGAATCGTTCCTGCTGACCACGCTGGCCTTTGTGATTGGTTTTCTGCTGGCCAAGGCTGCAGAACCTACAGCCATGGAACTACTTCATACACGGCTTGACATTGTGGGTGACTTAAATCCCGTTACCCTATTGTGCTACCTGCTTCTGATTACCGTACTTCCTTGCTCTCCGGATTCGTACCTGCACCCTGCTGTCACAATACAATCCGCTGGACATCGTAAAAGGTACCTTCCGCCGCAAGACCAAGACTTATACCTCCGTCTGCTAAACATTGTACAAAACGGACTCACCATCGCCATGCTAGGATGTGCCATTTACCTGAGTGTACAGATTTACCGCATCCTGCATGCCCCATTAGGGTATGAATACGGTCATGTCATCCACTACCCGCCTATGGTCAGCGACCAGAAACTTCAGCTTTTCCGCCAGGAAGCCCAGAAACTTCCTTTCGTAAAACGTGTCAGTTTTGCACAAGGTACTCCCATTGACGGCGAAAACAATGATAGCATGTACTTCACATCGGATGACAGTACCAAAGACCTAAGCTTCCAGACTTTTGTGGTGGACTCTGCCTTCATCGACATCTTCCATATCCAAATTACGGAAGACCGCCATGCAGGATACAATCCAAAAAATTTCTTTGTAAGCCAGTCGGCCATGAAAGACTTACGTCAGTTGGGATTTACAGACTTTGTAAGAAGTGACCGTGGGGGCTATACCATGAACGTGGTTGGAGAATTCAAAGACTTCCAGATTCGCTCTCTGCTTATGAAAGATCCTCATCCGCTGCGCATGCAAATTGCTCCATCCGACAGCATCAGCCCATGGAACATCCTGGTAGAAGTACGCGATGAACAACCCGAAGCTTATAAAAAGCAACTGGACCAGCTCTATTCCAAGATAATAGACGGATACCCGTTTGATTCAGAATGGTATGACGCACTGGTACAGAAAATATATGAAGACATTACCCGTATGAATCATCTGATTCTTATCTTCACCTGCGCAGCACTGGTTATCTCCCTGTTAGGACTTACCGCCATGAGTATCTACTTCATCGCACAACGTAAACGAGACATCGCCGTACGCAAGGTATTCGGTTCCGACAGCCGCAGTGAAATGCTCCGGCTAATGAAATTTTCTTCCGCATCACTAGCGGTCAGTCTGATCATCGGCCTCCCGCTGATGTATATCGGCATTCAGCAGATAGACAAGATTGTGACCTACGAAAGCAGTTTCCCCTGGTGGGTACCGGTTGCCGCTTTCCTGATTGTAGCCCTCATCTCACTGGCCTCCGTCTGGCTAATCAGCCGAAAAGCCGTACGGGAAAATCCAGTACTGAATCTGAAAACAGAATAGTCTTTATCAACTCAGAAACATAAAAAATGAAAATATGAAAACCATCCTACGAAATCTATTCTATACGCTGAAACGCTTCCAGAGCGCCTCTGTGCTGAACCTGATGGGACTTTCGGCTGCCTTTGCCGCCTTCGTCCTGCTTATGATGAAGGTGAGCTACGAACGCGATTTCGATACCTGCTATCCTCATACCGACCGCCTGGTCATGCTGAATCTGGCACAACCTCAAGAGGAGAATTATGTCAGTACACTCCCCGAGGCCCTATCGACTACCTCATCCAGCAAGTACCGGGCATCGAATATGGCACCATCTATTCCCCGGCCTGGCAGAAGCAGGCTTTCTACACCGACCCCAAGAATCCGCAATACTTCTACGAGGAACCTTGGGCTGTGTATCCCAATTTCGGAAAAATTATCGGACTGAAGTTCGTAGAAGGCAGTGACCAGGAGATGAACCGGCCCGAAAGTGTCATCGTATCCGAAAGCTATGCCCGCAAACTATTCCCGAATGGAGATGCCTTAGGTTCCTATCTGTACACAGATACTCCAGACTGGCGAAATCCGGAAGCCACCAAATTCCGAATATGCGGTATTTTTGAAGACCTGCCGGAAAACTGCCAGTTCAAAAATGACCTCTTTGTCCCGATGGGAAAACTTCAGGAGAACGACTGGGGCAGCCAGAACTTTTTTGCATTCTTCTTGCTAAAACCAGGAGTCAGCGTGGAAGAAATCAACCAGCAGATTGCAGCTACAGAAGCCAACAAACGACTGTTTACCGGGGATCAAGGTACTCAGAAACTCTATGTTCTCCCAATTCAGAAACTATATTATGACATGCATTCCCCTTACTACTTCCAAACAGGTAGCCGCAGCACCATGACCCTGCTGGTAAGTATCGGTTCCTGATTATTCTTATCGCCTGCATCAACCTTATCAATTTCAGCACGGCACTGGCTCCGGTACGCATGCGCAGCATCAATACCCAGAAAGTGCTGGGAAGCACCAATGGAGAATTGCGCCGTGCCCTGGTAGCCGAATCGGTGAGCATCGTATTAATAGGATGGCTATTATCATTGGGTATTGTCGCAGCCTGATACGCCTGAACGTGCTTTCTTTTATGGGCTTCACCCCTTCCCTGCTCGTTTACTGGAAGTATGTGCTTTATACCGGAGTAATAGCCCTGCTTACCGGTATCGTGGCCGGACTGTATCCGTCATGGTACATGACCTCTTTCCCTCCTGCCCTTGTATTGAAAGGAAACTATGCCCTGAGCGGAAAAGGGAAACGGCTTCGTACGGTACTCATCGGTTTCCAGTATATTGTTTCGTTTGCCCTGATTGTGACCGCAGCTTTTATTTTTCTGCAGAACCGATTCATGCGAAACCATGAACTGGGCATCGACAAAGACCAGATACTGGTCGCTTCCCTCCCCCAAATGCCTTATCACAGCAGTCCGTACCGCAAATTCGACACTCAGCTGAAAAGTTTTGCTGAAATCGACGACATCGCCTACGCCAAATGGGAGTTAGGAGGCACCGAGGGATATACACAGTATACCTTCCGCTACAAAGGAAACAACTACGGACATCAATATATTGACGTCACAACGAACTTCTGCCGAGTCATGGGAATGCACATTCTGTCGGGAAGCGACTTCCTGCCCAGCGATTCCATCTACACCTCCCAGCTAAACTTTATCGCCACGCAGGACCTTCAGAAAGAAAGCGGTATCCCGGCAGGAGAGACACTCGACTTTTTCCCATGGGGAATGAGCGCCACCCTCAAAGGATATGTGAATAACGTTCAGTTACTTCACTCAAAACTGGCTCCGTCCCCTATATTTTCTGTCCCAACGGTATCTACAGCAACAATGTGCTACCATTTGCCTACATCCGCGTAAAGGCCGGAAGTAATATGGACAGCGCACTGAAGCATATCCGTCAGACAATGAGTGAATGTTTTACGGGCTATCCCACAGAAGTGAAATTTTACGACCAGATATACGGCCAGCTTTACCAAAAAGAAACAAACCAGCAAAAGATAATCACCTGGTTCAGTCTGCTGGCCATTCTCATTTCACTGGTAGGAGTATTCGGACTGATTATTTTTGAAGCCGCACACCGCCGTAAGGAAATCGGGGTACGAAAAGTGTATGGAGCCTCCACGGGACAAATTCTCTGGATGTTTGGCCGCTCCTACCTCACGCTTTCCATCGTCTGTTCACTCCTGGCCAGCCCTATCGCCTGGTATGCCGTATCGGAATGGCTGAAACAGTTCAATGAGAAAATTCCTATTTCTCCATGGGTATTTCTGATTACATGCGTCATAATCAGTCTAATTACACTGATTACCATTACTATACAGAATTACCGGACAGCCCGTAACAACCCTGTAAACAGCTTGAAATCAGAATAAATACAAGAGAAATAGCCTAGAAAAAGGCATAAAAAAAGGAGTTCCGCTGAACTCCAACCTTTGTTAACCTTAAATCTAATACTATGAAAAACACAGTGCAAAAGTATTTATTTTATTTGAAACAGCAAAACGAAAGAGCTAAAAAGAATGTTTTACAACATACATTAACTACAAAGTACCGGGCGATAAAACCCATTAACAAAATCGAGTTCAAATATAAAAAAAGACTATCAGAAGCGACCGTCTGTCAGCAGTCAGCCAGTTTATAAGTCCGGAAGCGTTTCCCTTTCTTAAGTTTGAACACCAGTTCCCTCCGATCCCTGTGGAAAAAGCGGTCGTGGATATTCACGCCAAACTCACACGTTTCTCCTTTTTTCATATTAGGAAGATGAATCCGGCATATTCTTTTCTTTTTATAGAACAAATAGAAACAGGTCTTACGCATCACCTTTTCTCCCTCATTACTGATTTTCATTTTCAGACGTTTTCCATCGTACATCGCACAAAATACCGGAGGATAAATCACCATTTCCTTCAGTACATCATCGCTGTCATTAGACTCCACCAGTCGCAGGCATTCATTGTCCGATACAGACTGAGCACAAATTTGTCCGATAAAGAAAATCCACACACATACGATTCCTATGATTCTATAATACTTCATAACCCAATACCTCCTTTGTTATACCCATGGCACCTAAAGTTACAAAAAGATTCAATTGACTTGCATAAATGAAAGGTTTATTTCACAAATGAAGAATAAAAGGCCAGTTTCAGGATAAATCATACCATAAAGCACGCGGCCTGACACACCGTTATGGCATGCCAGGCCGCTCTGCTGAAATTTGCAATTCTTACTTATTTTTCTTCCACTGTTCTTTCTCTATCAAATAAGAGATGACAAGCCCTAAACCTCCTCCTAACAGAACGCACGCTCCGTAAATTATAGAAACAGCCTCTTTTACGGTATAAGGGTAATTATCAGACAAATAATCCGGTTGGGTGGTACATGCCAACATGTATCCTACCAAAAGCCCTGCCCCCAATCCAAGCAGCAAGCATCCTATACGCAGTCCTCCAAACGAATACAGGCTGGGACGATACATAATGCCATTCTTAAAAAGTTTCCGGCGTCAGTTTGTCGCCCATCTTTTCAATCAGCATCATCCGTTCTCTTCTTCCGGCAAACAGCTCAAACAATTTATAAATCACTCCAAAAACAATTGCCACATTGGCCACAATCATCAATTCTTCCATTTTATTCAGTTTTTAATTTGTTACTTTGCCCTTTAGACGCAACCCATACAAAAAAGGTTACACTTTTACCGAGAAAAATATTTTTCTATTTTCAGTGTAACCTTTTACTTTGCTCTGCGTCTAAAGGGCATCATGAATCACGAGGAACTACATATCATAGCATCTATCCTGAGCGGACGAACCGAACAGTTCGCCTATTTTCTCGACACCTACGGGCCACAGGTTTTCCATCTGATAGTCCGCATGATAGGCTCACCGGAAGATGCCGAAGAACTGACACAAGACTGTTTTATGAAAGCCTTCACCCACCTTTCCTCGTTTCATAGAGACAGCAGTTTCTCTACCTGGATTTACCGCATTGCCTACAATGAAGCGATCTCCGCACTCCGGAAAAAAGATAAAGAACTGCTTTCATTCGACGACCGGATGTGGAACAGTCTTTCAGATAAAGAAATAGATGAGGAGCTGGATACTGAAAACGAAGTGCAAATTCAGAAACTGCAGCAGGCACTCACCCAGCTCAAGCCCGATGAGCAGGCACTGGTCACTCTGTTCTATGAAGAAGAAAAAAACATAGAAGAAATAGCCTATATCTTTCACCTGACAGAAAGCAACGTAAAAGTAAGCTGCACCGCATCCGAAAAAAGTTATGTAACTTAATGAAAGAGGAGATTTAAGCCATGAGAACAACAGATAGAGGACTTCAGAAAGCAATAAAAAGGCAGCCCCATTACGAGCTGCCCAGCAATTTCAGTTACCGCATGATGCAAAAGATACAAGAGGAAAGTATCTTACGCGAAAAACGGCAGGAAAAAGAATGTTCATCCTCTTCCTTGTCTTCGCCATACTCAGCGGGGGAGGCTGCATCGGATTTTTTATTTGGAAATACGGAACAACCTTCATCAGCTATTGGCACACCTGTAAGGAAATACTTCCGGACTCCCATACGCTCCTTTTCTACCTGCCTACGTTCTGCGCCCTCTGTCTGTTGTACTTCTTCGACCGATGGTTACGGAAAAAGATAGACCTTGAAAAAAAATAGTCTACCTATTTTTTCACACAAACGGTTACAGACTTTCCACAAGAAATACCCTGAGGCATGGGCACCACAATTTTTTGCCCATTCCATACCAACGTAATTTCTTTTAATGTGGCATCCATTCTGGCATCCGTTACTGACACATAACACTCTGTATCCGTCTCACGCAAGACAAGTGCACAAGGTGCAGAAACCTCCAACGTTAACCCCTTTGCTTTTAACACCGGAGCTTCCGGATAGAACACGGCTTCTACCACCTTTTTGTCTGTCGAACGAACGGCTTGAATCAATGTATCGTTTCTCAATACTTCAAACGGAAGCTTACGAGCCGGTTCATCTTTCCCCAAGTAAACCGTATAGCCATAGGTATCATTCTTCGGACTTTGCCCATGGTCTGTCCACAAACGCAATACAGAAACCTTTTCAGGTAGTCCTGATTTCTTTTTATTCCGTGCATTCATCTTTGCCCAATGAGCCGGACAACTCTCTGAAGCGACGTATAAATTAGCCTGATACTCCGGCAAACCTTGATAGGCAAACTGTCCTTCTTGTATAACCCAGGTATCTTTCATCTTACGTGCATCCAAAAGCATGCTTCCTTCCGCCACATCTGTCTTCTTACCTTTCTTCCAAAGATAAACCGGAGCCACCCTTGCTGTCTGATCCAATGTGGTCCGGATGTGCCCTTCCATATCCGGACAGTTATTGGTCACTCCTGCTCCTAAAGCTACCAGATAATCTCCCAATACAAAATAACCTTTATAAGCCTTAAAACCATAGAGTAACTCATTCTTCACCTTACGGTCACCTTTATCATTCACATTTTCCTTATCGGCTCCATGCATTTTTTCAAAAATATAGCCACCAGCTGCATAATCTGCCCCATCTGCTGCTCCTGCAGCGAAATTATGACGACTACAATATCCTCGCCAGTTCGTTACCGGAGTCAAGCGCTCCATTCCTTCACGTGCAGTAACACCGGGAGAAGCGGTCACATCCCAACCTTCCATAATCTGAAAATATTCATTTCCATGACGCTGAAATAAAGTCATGCCATCTGTCGGATAAAAATTATAGTTGTCCGCGAATGCTGCACTTTCAAGCCCGTCACAGCGCACAGAAGCCATATTAATCATCAAATGATAATCTGGAGTATGCTTCATCAAGTCATCATTATTAAAGAACCAGCGTGTACCTTGATAAACACCTTTTTCGGTTCCCTTCATCCGGATACGATTTGTTTCTGCCTCAGCCAGAAGTTGCTGAAGCTCTTTCTGCTCTTCTGGAGAAAAAGAAGAAAGCCAATTCTTCACCACATTGCGTAACATCTTGTAATAAGGTATTGCTTCCTCCTTATCCCGATACTCATAAGAATTTCGGTCCAAGCAAGGCAAACGATAACCGTCCCGATAATACCAGCTGCCTCCACGGAAAAAATTCATCAAGGCATCTGCATTTTCACGACTGAGCTGCTTTGCCCAGGGAGTGCCATTGAGCATACCCAGCATATTCAAGGCACTGGAAGTTCCATCAATGGGATAACCCCATATCAAACATTGCATGCCATGTCCCCATCCTGCTCCGTCAGCCGTGAATCCCTCCGTCCAGAAAGAATCATCATAGGTAATCTGGGAAGTCATGCTAATGCCCCGCTGACAAACTTCAGTCAGGACATCCAGCATCGGAACAGAGCTATACATCACAGCCACCGGAAGCAAGGAGCGATAAGCCAGCGCATTGCCTCCTACCCACCACACATGATTACGGAAACGCTCTACTGACACCACATTCTTATCAGTCTCATCCCTTCTCAAAGGCTGAGTATAAGCCTGAAGTCCCAAGATTTTCAGCATATCACATGCATTCTTCAAGTATTTATTTCCTTCGCCCCGTTCTGCACGGTCCATATCTTCTGTACAAGCAAAATAAATATTCACGCAGCCGTAGGTATCGCAAAACAAGAAGCATGAAAACGTGGTTTATCATTCGGACGAGAAATTTCCAAGTTACCATAATGCACCACAGCCTTCCAAAGTTTATCTGTAAGTTCAGAAGTTTTCTCCAACCGTCCTTTCCGGCAAGCATCAGCCAACTGATATATGCGGTTCAATGCACCGGCAATAAAAATTCCGACACGGTCATCCGTTGTATTCTCATAGCCTTGTTGATAAGCATTCTCACGTTCAAACTGCTCCTCTGTAGAATTAAGTCTGAAAACCGGCCATCTTTCCTAACAGGGAAGCCATCTGAATAGCCTGAGAAGCATCAATTGATTTTACTGCCCGATAAGGGTGTTGAGAAAAATATTCTCTCAGTTTTCTTGACTGCATCTTTTTTCTCACCTCCCGCATGACAACGTGCCTCCTGATAATAACGACGATAGTTTGAATATGCAAACTGAGATTCCGCTTTACGAACAACAAAGTCACTTACTTGTACATGGTTTTTCCACAAACGAATGGCAAAATATCCATCCCCCTGCCCCCTGCTTATAGAATGGCAAAACAATTCCTCACCATCGACAGCAAACGTAGTTTTTCCGTCCGTCACGGTTATCACCACCTCATACCAACGATTAGGCTTCAGCAAATGTGCCTCATCTGTATATTCTTTTACCAGAGGTTTTATTTTATTCTCATCAATGCCATAAAATTCACTGTGATATTCCCGAAAACGAGTGGTCTTATTCTCATTTCCTCCATAACCTACATAGAAAAGATTTAATGTGTTATAATTCTTGAATATCCCTGCACGCCAATCCTTTCTGGCATAAATATTATCTGGGTATTTCAAGTCTTTAGCACCCCAAAAGCAGTTCATATCACTCAAACGGTCGTATTTCCCGCCTTCCATCACTACTTTAATGCGGTAACTGATTTCATAGTTTCCAGTCAGGCACTCATCATACCACAAAGTCAGACCATCCGGTGATACAATGTCCAGACAATCGTCAACTTTAGTCATCTTGAACTTACCCGAAGAGTCTTCGCCAATCCAATTTTTCAAGGATATTTCTGAAGCAGTAATCCCCAACAAGGAATAAAACATCCCCCATAAGAAAAATAATAATTTTAGTTTACCCATAACAAAAGATTAAATATTTCACGATTACATGCTACAAAAAATAAATATTATCTTTTAATATTCATAACTACTATAAATAAAAAGGACGAATTTCGAATGAAATTCGCCCTTTCCATTTCTATATCAGTCAGAAATCTTATTTCCGATAGCTTTCCAACTCTTCTGCCTGGAACTTACGGATGAAGTTGAAATGCTTTTCTACTTCAGATTCAGCGTAGTTCACATACACATTCAGTGACTTGCCAAACATGTCAGGAGCCTTTGTCGCATCCTGCAAGAGCAGGTGGCTCATCACGCACACAGCAGCCATCTCATACAAACGACGAGATACCAGATCCAGCAATTCCTGATTCTGTGCTTCCTTCACTGCATTGGTACATGCTTCCAGCTTACGAGTCATATCCTTGATACGATTCATATAACCTTCAATTCTGGAGCACAAGGAATCTGTTCATATTCATGCAAAGTAGCCGCATACGAACCGTTTGTAACGTAACGGATGGCAGCTACTGTCTGCAACTGGGTAGTACCTTCATAGATGCTGGTGATACGGGCATCACGATAGATACGCTGGCAAGTATATTCCATCATGAAACCAGAACCGCCGTGTACCTGAATACAGTCGTATGTATTCTGGTTGGCATATTCAGAGTTCATACCCTTTGCCAGCGGAGTAAAACTTGTCAGCCAGTTTTGCATAACGTTTCTGTTCCTGACGTTCTTCCGGAGTCAGCTTGCGTTCACGGGCAATGTCATCCAACGCTTTGTAGATATCCACGTAACGAGAAGTCTGATACAACAACGCACGGCCTGCATCCAGTTTTGCCTTGATGGTAGCCAGCATGTCATACACAGCCGGGAATTCGATAATGGCCTTACCGAACTGTTTACGGTCTTTTGCGTATGCCAAAGCCTCATCGTAAGCAGCCTGGCTCAAACCTACAGACTGAGCAGCAATACCCAGACGGGCACCGTTCATCAACGCCATGACGTACTTAATCAAACCTAACTTACGTTCACCGCAAGTTCAGCCTTCGCATTCTTATAAACCAGCTCACAAGTAGGAGAGCCATGGATACCCAGCTTGTTTTCAATACGGCGTACGTCTACTCCACCGTCGTTCTTGTCATAGATGAACATAGACAATCCGCGACCGTCGTGTGTACCTCTTCCGAACGAGCCAATACCAGGTGAAGGTTTGCATCACCGTTCGTAATGAAACGTTTCACACCGTTCAGGCGCCAGCAGTTGTTAGCTTCATCGTATGTAGCTTTCAGCATCACACTCTGAAGGTCGGAACCAGCATCCGGTTCAGTCAAGTCCATTGACATGGTTTCACCGGCACAGATACGCGGAATGAAACGGCTGTGCTGATCTTCGTTACCGAATTCATAAAGTGTTTCAATACAGTCCTGAAGTGACCAGATATTACCGAAACCAGCATCAGCCTGAGCACGATTTCTGCACACATGGTGTACGGAGTAATCGGGAAGTTCAAACCACCGTAACGGCGCGGCATAGTCATACCGTTCAGTCCGGCTTTCACCATTGCATCCAGGTTAGCCTTTGTGCCAGAAGCGTATTCCACACGGCCATTGGCATGATGCGGACCTTCCTGGTCTACTCCTTCGGCATTGGGTGCAATCACCTCACCCGTGATTTCACCAGTAATTTCCAACACTTTATCGTAAGAGTCGATGGCATCCGCATAATCCTGCGGCGCATAATCGTACTCGTCTTTATCTCTGTAATCGCGTTCTTTCAACTGACAGATACGCTCCATCATCGGATTGTTCAAGTGATACTTGAGTTCCGGATGTTCTGTATAAAGTTTGCCATAATTTTAATTTTTTATTTTGAGGCTTTGAGGTTCGGTATCTTAAATGCAATCGGCAACACAAAACGAATTTTCTTAAATTCCCCAAATTGCACGGCTGGTTCCCACTCTGTTTTCATCAAGTCTTCTTCCACGAAACGAATCGCTTCTTTCCTCAAATAATAATTCTCCGTACTTTGAGGAAGTACATGATATTCCACGATTCTACCACGCTGATCAAAAGTCAATTGTACAAGTACACGTCCTTCCACCTTTTGTGCTGAGGCTTCCAAAGGGTAATGCACATGCTCTTTCATAAAAAGTGCCAACGCATCCACTCCACCTGGAAAACCTACAATCCGCTCAGACGGATAGAACTCAATTTCATTTCCTGCAGCATTGTACACATGACCTCCTTGTGAACGTCCTTTTCGGAACTCTTCAGTCCGCCATAAAGAACCATTGGGATAATACATCTCCAACTGTCCTTCGCGTCTGTTATTCTCAAAATGGCAAAGGTACTTCAACTCGCCGTTTCTATAGAACCGACGATACTCACCTTCCTTCTTTCCCTTTACATTCATATAGGTATCCGAAAGTTGTCCATCTGCATAAAAAATGGACGACACTCCATTTACGATACATTTTTTTAGGGTCATCTACAAAATAGGAAAAGTGATGTAAATAGAGCAGTGTATCTCCCAAGTTATAAACCTTCACCTCAATATTGTCTTCGGCCAAATCAACCGAGTACAATATCGAAACGCATTCTCCTTGCTATCCAGCCATCTACCTTTTTTATCCAAATAAATCGTATCTTGCGAAAAGGCAGGAGCCGCAAAAAGAATATCAGCAGATACCACAGCCACCATTTACCGCCCATACTTACCTCAAATTATTACTTACTGTTCTTTTTGTAATACTTAATCATTTTCGGGATTACTTCTTCCACCGTACCGTTGATGACATAATCGGCAATAGTATTAATCGGAGCATTCGGGTCGCTGTTCACAGAGATGATGATACCTGCATCCTGCATACCGGCGATGTGCTGAATCTGTCCGGAAATACCGCAAGCGATATACAACTTCGGATGTACCGTTACCCCTGTCTGACCAATCTGACGGTCGTGTTCACAGAAACCGGCATCTACCGCCGCACGGCTGGCACCCACTTCTGCATGAAGTTCCTTAGCCAGTTCAAACAACATATCGAAACCTTCCTTGCTACCCATACCGTAACCACCGGCAATTACAATCGGAGCACCTTTCAGGTTGTGTTTAGCCTTTTCTACGTGACGGTCGATTACTTTCACTACGTAATCAGTTTCAGGCACGTATTTCGCTACGTCGTGACGAATCACTTCACCCTGATAATTGGCATCTACGATTTCTTTCTTCATCACACCTTCACGTACGGTAGCCATCTGCGGACGATGTTCCGGGTTGATGATGGTAGCCACAATGTTACCACCGAAAGCCGGACGATCTGATACAACAGATTTTCATAAGTGATACCGTTCTTCTTGTCTTCATGGTTACCGATTTCCAGCTGCGTACAGTCGGCAGTCAGACCACTCGTCAAGGCTGAAGACACACGCGGACCCAGGTCACGACCAATGACTGTCGCACCCATCAAGCAAATCTGCGGTTTTTCTTCCTTGAACAAGTTGACAAGAATAGAAGTATGAGGAAGTGAAGTATAAGGGAACAAGCCCGGAGCGTCGAACACATGCACGCGGTCTACTCCGTATGGCAAAACTTGTTTTTCTACATCTGCAAGGCCACTGCCGGCACAAATGGTTTCCAACTGGCATCCCAGCTGGTTGGCCAACTTACGACCTTTGGTTAAAAGTTCGAGACTGACATCGGCCACATGGGCACCTTCCATCTCACAATATACAAATACGTTATTCATAGTCTTTATCCGATAGTATGGTTAGCCAACAGTTCAACAATCAAGTTTTCTACATCTGCATCGCTGCCGGTAAGCGTCTTGCTTTCCTTTGCCTGGAAGATGATGTTTTCAATCTTCTTTACCTTAGTCGGAGAACCCGACAGACCGCATTGTTTCGTATCACCGTTTACATCGGCTACACTCCATTCTGTGATATTCAGATAAGGACGGCTTTCATACAAAGAAGCATAAGGCAGTTCAGCTCCGTCTTTGGTAATGGCAGCCTTTTCCTGACCACCCAGTGCACGTTTGTATTTCTGCACCAGTTTCGCATTGCGCGGACGGCAAGGAGCGGCACTGCCGTTCACCGTCAAAACAATCGGCAGCGGAGCTTCTACCGTTTCCACACCTCCGTCGATATGGCGTTTCACACGGATACGTCCGTCTTTTACCTCCTGAATTTCTTCTACGTAAGTCACCTGAGGCAAACCTAATTTTTCTGCTACCTGCGGACCCACCTGTGCGGTATCACCATCGATAGCCTGACGTCCACCCACGATGATGTCATATTCACCAATCTTGCGGATAGCTGTTGCCAGCGCATACGAAGTAGCCAGCGTATCTGCTCCGGCAAAAGCACGGTCTGTCAGCAAATAACCGTTGTCTGCTCCTCTGTATAATCCTTCGCGGATAATTTCAGCGGCACGACCCGGACCCATTGTCAGGATAGTTACAGTAGAACCAGGATGTGTGTCTTTCAGTCTGAGTGCCTGTTCCAAGGCATTCAAGTCTTCCGGATTAAAAATCGCCGGAAGTGCTGCACGGTTAATTGTACCGTCAGCATTCATGGCATCTTTTCCCACACAGCGTGTATCGGAACTTGTTTAGCCAATACTACAATTTTCAAACTCATTAGATTCTTTATTTTGGTATTAGTAAATTCTTGTCGGCAAATTTAATGAAAGCATTTGTTCCGCAAAAAGATATGAAGAAAATAAATGTTTTAGAGGGTATATTTCCATTTTGCAAACTCTAAGAACTTGTTTATCTTTGACTCCCGAAAAAGACTTTTATAAAATATGAATACAATGAATCAGGAAACTGCGCAACTTCTCCAGCAAATAGGAATTGAGAAATCTGATTTGAGCTGGACCACACAAGTTGTACTCATTTTAGCCATTTTACTGGTATCTTATCTTACCACACTGATTTTCCGCCACCTCATCATGCCAGCCGTACGAAAGATTACGGCCCGCACCAAAGCCACGTGGGACGACTATCTGTTCAATGACAAGATGATGAAAGCCTCTTGCCGGATGATTCCACCTATCACCTGGTACATCCTGCTCCCTTTTGCCTTTGATGACAAATCAGCCTATCTGCTTCAAATCTTACTGAAAATCTGTCTGATTTATCTCATCATCACGGCCCTCATGCTGATTAAATGCTTCCTTGACTCCCTCTATGAAATATCCAGCGAGCATGAAGCGTTAAAAAACCGACCGCTCAAAGGTATTTACCAGATGATAAACCTGATATCTATAGGAGTAGGTATCATTCTCATCATCAGCGTCCTGATTGACCGTAACGCCACTGCTATCCTGACCGGACTCGGTGCCTCGGCCGCCATCCTGATGTTGATTTTCAAGGACAGTATTCTGGGATTAGTGGCCGGCGTACAGCTTTCGGCCAACGACATGCTCCGTCCGGGCGACTGGATTACCATGACCAAATACGGTGCCGACGGTTACGTGATTGAAGTGTCACTGACTACCGTAAAAGTACAGAACTTCGACAAGACCATCACCACCATTCCTCCCTACGCACTGGTCAGTGACTCGTTCCAGAACTGGAGAGGCATGCGCGAGTGTGGAGGCCGCCGCATCAAACGCTCGCTATTCATCGACATGACTACCGTGCATTTCTGTACACCGGAGGAAGTGAACCAATTCGTACAAAAAGGATGGATAACTGCTCCAACCGAAGGAAATGAACCACCTGTCAACCTGCATGTGTTCCGCGAGTATGCCCTTAAATACATCAGTAACCATCCTGAAGTGAATCACAACCTGATGCAGATGGTCCGCCAGTTGCAGCCCACCACCGAAGGTATCCCCGTAGAAATCTACTGTTTCTCGAACACCCCCGACTGGATTCCTTACGAAACCTTGCAAGGAGAAATCTTTGACCACCTGATAGCCATGATACCGGAATTCGGCCTGCATATCTTCCAACGCCCGGCCGGAACCGATTTTCAACCCAATGAGAAAAATGAATTTATAACTTCAAAATAAAAAACAATGGAAACAGGACTTACATACAGCAGCACCGTACAGGTAAATTCCACCAACACCGCCTTAGCACTCGGCTCAGGAGATATGGAAGTGTTTGCTACTCCCGCACTGGTAGCCTTGATGGAAAACGCTGCCATGAATGCCGTAAAACCCGTACTCCCGGAAGGTTCTACTACCGTGGGTGCCATGATACAGACCTCGCACCTCAAACCCTCCGGTCTGAACGAAGAAGTGACCGCTACCGCGGAACTCACAGAAATAGAAGGCCGGAAACTGACCTTCAAAGTTAATGCATCCGACAGCAAAGGGCTGGTGGGAGAAGGTACTCACATCCGCTACATTGTGGACAGGGAACGTTTCTTGAGCAAGCTTTAACAGCACACAATCGTCTACCATAGATTTATAGACAGACAACTGCATCAACGGTAGAACTCTAAAACATCATTTACGTTTTCCATTCTGCATCCCTAAGTTTTCCGATGCGGAAACCTATAGATGCAGAATGAGAAACATAAGTTTCCGCAAGGGAAAACATAAAAAACAAAAGTCGAAATACCACTTATCTCCTTCGTATTTTTTCAATTAACGTGAAAGTGTTTTCCCTCATCCTCTCTATGTCATTTAACACAGAAAAAAAGAATCCCTGAAACAAGGATATTTCACTTGCTTCAGGGTTTTTTCATATACATATTATTACTATTATACAATTACCAGTGCAATCAGCTGAATAAACAATATCAGGAATACCATAGCAATAGGATATACTGTAGCGTATGCCACTCCCGGAATGTTACTGTCTGTCATCGAATCGGCAGCGGCCAGACCAGGCGTACTGGTCATACCTCCGGTAATGGTGCCTAACAAGTCGAGCAGGCTTACCTTGAAGACCCATCGACCCACTATGGCAGCCAGCAGCATAGGTACCAATGTAACCAACGCTCCGACTCCAAAAAGCAGGAAACCACTTTCCTGGAAGGTGGCTACCAAGGTCTTTCCGGCTGAAGTTCCTACCTCTGCCAGGAACAGCAACAAGCCCAACTGACGCAGCAACTGATTGGCAGGACCTGACATGGACCACATAATCGGACCAGTCTTACCAATGGCGCTCAGGAACAATGCCATCATCAGTACCCCTCCGGTCAGTCCCGGAGAGAAAGTCATGCCACCTCCGAAAGAGATGTGCAGTTTTCCGAATAATACGCCCAACACGATACCCATAGCTATCGGGAAGAAGTCTGTATCCGACAAACGCTTTACATCATTTCCCAACAAACGGGCTACTGCCTGGATACCTTCCTTCTCACCTACCACCATCAGCTTGTCACCAAACTTCAGTGCCAGTTCCGGTGAGGGAGACAAGTCAATACCGCTTCGACGTACACGAGTAACCGTACAGCCAAAGTTCTTCTGCAGGTTCAGTTCACCCAACTGCTTGTTAATCATATCTTTCTTGGTGAGCAACAAAGATTCAATGGTCTGTGTATGGCTCAACGGAAGTTCACCTTCTTCACGCTCACCCAACATCAACGCCAAACTGTTCAATGCATTCTCGCTGCCCACAGCCTGAATGCAATCACCTTCCTGCAACACGGTATGTGCTTTGGGTATCAGAATCTCTTCTCCCTGCTTCAAGCGTGAAATCACAGCCCCTGTCATGGCACGTATGTTCAACTGGCTTAACGTACGGCCAAATACAGCCGGATTCGTCACCCGGAACAAGCAAGTGCTCAGTTCAGGGAACTGGCTGCGCCGTTCCTTCTCCAGTCTGTGTGCTTCTTCATTCAAGTCCACTCCCATCAGTTTGGGAAGCAACTTCACAAAAGAATCACCCCAATCACCCCAAACGGATAGGCAATACCGTAGGCAATGGAAGCCAACGGCGACTGTACTGTCAATGGCCACCGCCAAACCAGGTGTACTGGTCAAGGCACCGGCTATCAAGCCCACGATACTTGGCGTATCGATGTCAAAAAGATATTTCATTCCGACCCCTGTCAGGCAGGCAGAAGCCACTATCAGCAGCGTAATCAGAATCAAGGTTTTTCCCTTGCTCCGGAACGAATGGAAGAAACCCGGACCGGCCTGAATGCCAATCGTAAAGATAAACAACACCAGCCCGAAGGTTCCCAGTTCCTTTGGAATGGATACCCCCAATGCCCGAAGGCAAGAGCAATGAAAATCACGGCAGACACATCGAGCGATAGGCCCATCACTTTGATACGTCCGAGCATAAAGCCCAAGGCTACAATCAAGAAAATTGCAAAATACGAAGTTTGCAGTAAGTCTGTCAACATGGTTAATAAAGATAAATGAATAAAACTGGGATAAAGATAAGTAAATTTTACGGATTTCCCCAATTGGCTGCTATCATATCCCCTATAGTTCATGAAAGGCTTATTCATTTACCAACAGACCTCTGCTTAAAACCATCCTCACGGTACGGAATTTAGGAGTTACCTCAGATTTTCCACGCATAATCTTCACCTCCCATTCCGAAGCTTTCCACAATTCTTTCGGCAATAACAGCGTATGCAATGCATTTTTCCCTTGAACAGAGCCTATCTTCACTTCATTTACATACACGTCTGCATCTTTTGCTGCGTCAGGGAAAGATTCGATTCTCACGGCATTGACCGGTTTTCCCTTGGACTTCATTTTATAAGCGAACCATCCGCGGGTTTCACGCCAGGGGGTTCCCTGCTCACTGCCTATCACCGAATTTTCCATCTCTACAAAGTGGTCACTTTCCGGCTGTTGCTCACCACACACCACCATATCGGCCGTAGCCTGCTCCAATTGGGCACGTTCTTTCTCCACTTCAGCAAGTTCTTTTTGCCGCTGTCCGAGTTCCTCCTTAGACACAAGTTCCCAATAAATCATGTACCGGCACTCGTGTGTCTGATAGAAAGGTTTCAGTTTCATTCCCTCATATCTGGAAGGGTACACTCCAGTCAACGCAAACTCCAACTTATCAGGAGATACTTTCTTCAGGTTGCCCAAAAGATTATTTTCTTCTCCCACAATCACAGGCATGTTCTGCAAAGGCAATTGAGGCCCTGAAGCGATATGACCACCGCGACTGTCGTCCGCAAACTGGCCGTCCAGTCTTTCTTTTCCCATATCGGCTGCCAGCACAATGGACCATACATAAATGAATAATAAGAGGACTTGTCCGGAAGTTGCACTGCACGCAAAGTCATGGGCAATGTCATTTCAATAGCATCGCCATCCTGCCACTTTCTCTCTATGGTGTAATAGCCATCCGTCAAGTTGCCTCTGCCTTCTTTCCGTTCACTGCAAAAGCCACCTTTGACTTATCTATCCATTCCGGACAACGGAAGCTCACTTTCATCTTTTTGGACTTATCTGTATGTAATACCATTCGAGTGCTTTCCTTTTCCGGGAAAGACGTTTCCTGCGTAAAGGTCATGCCATATTCTTTCCATTCCAACACAGAAGAAATAAACATGTTGACAATCAGCTCGTCCTTACGTGATGCATATATCATCTCCCCGTACTTTGCATGGTTCTCCATTCCCGATCCCACACAACACCAGAAACAGCTTTGAGGCTGTGAATATACTGTAATGCCCTGAACGCATGGGAGTGAAATACACCAATCCTCCCTGCACCGGATTCTGGCTTGACAAGATATGATTATACAAAGCACGCTCATAATAATCCATATACGCCATATCACCCGAAGTCTGATAGAGCATCTTTGTCAGGCGAAGCATATTATAGGTATTGCAGGTTTCTGGACCCTGCTCACTGGTCATCATACTCGAAAAGTCATCTGCTTTATGGAAATGTTCTCTGACGCTATTTCCTCCGATAGATACACTCCGGTTGTTTACGACCGTATGCCAGAAGAAATCGGAAGCATCACTCCAGGCTTTCTCTCCGTCGAGGTCGGCAATTCGTTTAAAACCGATTACTTTCGGAATCTGCGTATTGGCATGCATACCGGTAAGCTGGTCTTTTTTCTCAAGAAGAGGATTCAAGACCACCCTGTGTGAAAAACGTTGGCCAAGTCAAGGTATTTTTTCTCTCCGGTCAGACCGTATACATCGGCAAATACCTCATTCAGTCCTCCATGTTCACTCCGGAGCATATCCTGAATCTGTTCGTCAGTCAGTGTGGAAACCGTATTCAGCATCCAGTCTGTCAAAGCAATCAGCATCCCTTCGGCTTCTTCCTTACCGGCTATCACATAGGCATCGCGCAAGCCCGCATACGTTTTATGGATATTATATAAAGGTACCCATCTATTATTGAGCCCGAAAGGATTGGCATCGATTTTTCCATTCTTTATTTCATTCCAGATAGCTTTCCCGTTCGGAACTCCACAAAGATAGCCATTGCCTGAAGCCTCCTGACAACGTTTCATTTCAGAAAGGAAATAATCCAGGCGTTTCCCGATTTCCTCATCACCCGTAGAAGCATACATATAAGATAAAGCCGAAAGATAATGCCCTCCTATATGCCCGTCGAGTCCGGTATTTTCCCAGTTCGGATAGTTTTCAGCTTTGGGCTGCAAACCTGCTTCCTTCATATAAGGAGCCAGTAATCTGTCCGGATCGAGTCCTAACAGATAACAAATATCCATACTTTCTGCATGCTTGAACGGTCCGGAAATCAACCGGACATCCGTAATGGGAAATGTATTGATTTTCTGAGGCAGTCCTGCGCCCATACAAACAGAGGATGCCAAAAGCATCCAACCTAAAAGATACCCTTTTCTCATGTTTTTCGTCTCTTATTGTTTATAGCTAACTTATCTGCTGCAAATATAACAATAAGTGTATAACATACAATCTACATCGTCCCTAAATAGTGCATAAAACGAAGTAATTCAGGTATCTTTTATTTCATGACTATTTCCCTATAGCTCACTTATATACTCGTAAAGCTTCTTATAAAACGCATGCTTGGTCAATGTGGAAGCATCGCCCAGAATAATCAGTTTCATACGGGCACGGGTGATGGCTACGTTCATGCGGCGCAAGTCATTGAGGAAACCAATCTGACCGTCTTCATTGGCACGTACCAGACTGATAAGAATCACATCACGCTCCTGCCCTGAAAGCCGTCCACCGTATTGATAGTTATCAAGGAGCGATAAGGCTTGAAAAACGCATCTTTCTTTACCAGCTGACGCAAATACTGCACCTGAGCCTTATAAGGAGAAATCAATCCCACATCAATCCGTTCTTCTAAAAGCGTTCCCGACCGATTTTCGTGATGTACTCCTTTAACTGACCGATGGACAATTCAGCTTCCGGTTTATTGATTCGTCCGTAGTTTTCACCTACAAACTCCTCGTTGCAGTCCATGCCTTCCGTATTTACCCACTCTATCGGCGTGTCAAAATCCAGAATGCTACGGTATTTCACCTCAGGAGCTGAACTGCAACATTCCTCCATAAAACCAGTCAGACGAGAAACGCATAATTTCGTCGTTCATACGATACTGTACCTTCAGCAAGGATACCACCTCCGGCTTGTTTTTCACGATGGCCTGCATCAATGTATGCCCTAACCCCGCACGCAAGGCTTCCGGATTCTTTACCGTAGGCGGCAACTGACAATGGTCGCCAGCCAAAATCGCCCGGTCGGCTTACGAAGCGGAATCCAGCAGGCTGCTTCCAATGCCTGAGCCGCCTCATCGATAAATACCGTTCCGAACTTCTGTCCGGTGAGCAAGCGGTTGGCACTACCACCAGCGTGCAGGCAATCACCCTCGCTTCACTGAATAAGGATTCATTGATACGGATTTCCAGTTCCGTGGCGCGGTCTTTCAGTGAATTGATTTTGCCGGATACTTCCCG
>ENA-OQHP01000149-OQHP01000149.1-human-gut-metagenome-genome-assembly--contig:-NODE-149-length-23036-cov-3.509843_pt1 | contig 23036 bp, 25 predicted proteins | sample MGYA00242563_ERZ504717 | MGnify/ENA primary metagenome ERZ504717 (study PRJEB26092, sample SAMD00036212) | human gut metagenome | host: Homo sapiens | study: EMG produced TPA metagenomics assembly of... | reverse complement strand
TAAAAGGACAATACAAGCAAAAGATTTATACAGAAAATATATCTTCAAAAATTTAATAATTTTAATTTTAGGAGGCATATTTTTATGTGCGGTATTGTAGGTTATGTTGGATGAAAAACAGGCAGCTAATTTTTTAATTGATGGATTAACAAAATTAGAATATAGAGGATATGACTCTGCTGGTATTGCTGTTTTTGATGGTGAAAAAATTAATGTGGCAAAATCTGTTGGTCGTTTAGCTGCATTAAAAGAAAAAATCAAAAATAATACTCCTGAAGGTGTAATGGGTATTGGTCATACTAGATGGGCAACTCATGGTCGTCCATCTGATGTGAATTCTCATCCACATACAGATTGTTCTGGCAAATTCGCTATTGTACACAATGGTATTATCGAAAACTTTATGTCTTTAAAAGAAGAATTAATAGCTAAAGGACATAATTTGTTTCTGAAACAGATACTGAAGTTGTAGCTCATTTAATCGAAGATGTTTATGAAGGCGATTTTGTAGAAGCTGTAAATAAAGTATTGAATAGAATTGAAGGTTCTTATTCTCTTGCTTTCATGTGCCAAGATTATCCAGATACACTTATTTGTACTAAAAAAGATAATCCACTAGTAATCGGTTTAGGTGAAGGTGAAAACTTTATAGCTTCTGATATCCCTGCGATTATTGCTTATACTCGTCGTACTTATATCATGAATGATGGCGAAATTGCAGTAGTTAAAAAAGATAGCATTTGGGTAACAGATAGAAAAGGTAATCCTATTACTAAAAAAGTATTTGAAGTAAATTGGAATGCTGAAGCTGCTGAAAAAGGCGGATATGAACATTTCATGTTAAAAGAAATTCATGAACAGCCAAAAGCAGTAAGAGATACAATTTCTCCACGTATCAATAAAGAAAATACACAAGTTGTTTTAGATGAATTAAAATGGACTAAAGAATATGTAGAAAACTTTAATAAAATCTATATTGTAGCTTGTGGTACAGCTTATCATGCTGGTCTTGTAGGTAAATATTACATTGAAAAATTAGCTCGTATACCAGTAGAAATTGATATCGCTTCTGAATTTAGATATCGTGATCCAATCATTGATGAACACACACTTACAATTGTTATCAGTCAGTCTGGTGAAACAAGTGATACACTTGCAGCACTTAAAGAATCCAAACGTCTTGGTGCAAAAACTTAGCTATTACAAACGTAGTAGGTTCTTCTATCGCTCGTGAAGCTGATCAGGTAATGTACACATGGGCTGGCCCAGAAATTGCTGTAGCTTCTACAAAAGCATATACAACTCAGCTTGTAACAATGTTCTTATTTGCTATGTATGTTTCTGGCTTAAAAGGCACTATTACAACTGAAAGAACTCAGGAACTTTTAACACAGCTTCGTTTACTTCCAGATGAAATAAATCGTACTTTAGAAGATGTAGAACCAATCAAAACTTTTGCTAAAAATTATGCATTTAACAATGATGTATTCTACATTGGTCGTTCTTTAGACTATAATGTAGCACTTGAAGGTTCTTTAAAATTAAAAGAAATTTCCTATATTCACGCTGAAGCATATGCAGCTGGTGAATTAAAACATGGAACACTTGCATTGATTGAATCTGGTGTGCCTGTTATTGCTCTTGCAACTCAAAAAAGTGTATATGAAAAAACTTTAAGCAATATTAAAGAAGTAAAAGCTCGTGATGCAGTTATGATTGGTATTGCGGCTGAAGATGATAATGAACTTGAAAAATATGTAGACCATGTAATTAAAGTTCCAGCTACAGATGAATTATTAATTCCACTTTTAACTGTAGTACCTTTACAATTACTTGCTTATTATGCAGCAATTACTCGTGGTTGTGATGTAGATAAACCTCGTAATCTTGCTAAATCTGTAACAGTAGAATAAAAAAGTGTAAAACGGCTGTAGAAATTGCAGCCGTTTTTATTAATTTTGTTTAATAGTAGTTGACAAATAAGAAAAATAATACTATTATCTAGAAAATACTTTTATTACATTTTATTTTGCGTTATACTAGTACTATAAAAATAAGGAAAGAGGTATTGTCGTGGCATATTATTTTAAAGAAGCATCTCATACTTTGGGGAATATTTATTAGTTCCAGGTTATTCTTCTGAAAAATGCATTCCTGCAAATGTTTCTCTTGAAACTCCACTTGTAAAATTCAGAAAAGGTGAAGAACCAAAAATAAAGCTTAATGTTCCAATGACTTCCGCTATCATGCAGGCTGTATCTAATGATACAATGGCTATTGCACTTGCAAAAGAAGGCGGTATTTCCTTTATTTACGGTTCTCAAAGCATTGAAGACCAAGCCGCAATGGTTAGTCGTGTAAAAAATTATAAATCTGGTTTTGTAAGTAGTGATTCTAATATTATGCCTTCTACTACTTTAGGCGAAGTATTAGCATTAAAAGCTAAAACTGGACATTCTACAATGGCTGTTACTGAAGATGGTACACCAACAGGAAAATTAGTAGGTATTGTTACTAGCCGTGATTATCGTGTTAGTCGTATGAGCATGGATACAAAAGTTGAAACTTTCATGACTCCATTTAACAAATTAATCTATGCTGATGCAGATACTACTACATTGTCTATGGCAAATGACCTCATTTGGCAACATAAATTAAATATGTTACCTCTTGTTGATAAAAATCAACGTTTACGCTACATGGTATTTAGAAAAGACTATACAGATAACAAAGAACATGCATTAGAACTTACAGATAACAATAAACGTTATTTAGTAGGTGCTGGTATCAACACTCGTGATTATGCAGAACGCGTTCCTGCACTTTTAAAAGCTGGTGCTGATGTACTTTGTATCGACTCTTCTGAAGGTTTTTCTGAATGGCAAAGAATGACATTAAAATATATTCATGAAAACTTCGGCGAAGATGTAAAAGTTGGTGCTGGTAACGTAGTAGATAGAGAGGGTTTCCGTTTCTTAGCTGAAGCAGGTGCTGACTTCGTAAAAGTTGGTATCGGTGGTGGTTCTATCTGTATCACTCGTGAAACAAAAGGTATTGGTCGTGGACAGGCTACAGCTTTAATTGATGTAGTTGAAGCTCGTGATGAATATTATAAAGAAACAGGTATTTATATTCCTGTATGTTCTGATGGTGGTATTGTACATGACTATCATATGACTCTTGCATTAGCTATGGGTGCAGATTTCCTCATGCTTGGACGTTATTTCTCCCGCTTTGATGAAAGCCCAACAAACAAAGTTCGTATCAATGGTACTTACTTAAAAGAATATTGGGGCGAAGGTTCTAATCGTGCTCGTAACTGGCAACGTTATGACCTCGGTGGAGATAAAAAATTATCCTTCGAAGAAGGCGTTGATTCCTACGTTCCATATGCAGGACCATTACATGATAACGTTATGTTAACTCTTAGCAAAATGCGTTCTACAATGTGCAACTGTGGTGCATTAAACATCAAAGAATTCCAAGACAAAGCAAAACTTACTTTAGTTTCCGCAACAAGTATTGTTGAAGGCGGTTCTCATGATGTTATTCTTAAAGATAAATTCAGAGGTAATGATTGATTTTAATTAAATTTAAATGATATTATTGCAGTAAATAAAAAAGATTGCATTAGAAAATTTTCTAGTGCAATCTTTTTGTTTTTATATAGTTGTTTTAACTACATATATTGATTAATTCTTTTGTGTATTCTTCTTGGGGATTTTTTAGAATTTCTGAGGTTAAGCCTCGTTCAATGATTTTTCCTTGATACATAATCAATATTTTATTACATAATTTTTGGACTAAAGCTAAATCATGAGAGATAAAAATAATGCTTAAATCTAGTTCTTGGCGAAGTTTTAATAGTAAATTCAAGATTTCCATTTGCGTTATCGTATCTAATGCAGATGTTATTTCATCACAGATTAGACTTGAGGTTTAATAGAAATAGCTCTAGCTATAGCACAACGCTGACATTGACCACCACTTATTTGATGAGGATATTTATTTTTATTTCCAAGGGTAAAGCTACTTTAGTTAATAAATCATCTAAAATTTGTTTTGCTTGAGCTTTGTTTGTACCAATATTGAGGAGTGGCTCAATAATACTATCGCCTAGACGTTGACGCGGATTAAATGATTCTTGAGGTAATTGAAAGACCATTTGTACTTGGCGATAAAATTGTTTCAATTCTTGTCTAGAATATTGATGGATATTTTTATCTTTAAATAATACTTCTCCTGTAGTTGGCGTTTCAAGTCTTATTAAAATATTGGCTAATGTAGATTTGCCACAGCCACTTTCGCCGACAATGGCAAGGCTATCACCTTTTTTCAAGGTGAAGTTTATATCATCTAAAGCTTTAAAGTCATGGTCATTTTTTAGATAGTTTTTAGTCAAATTGATGACTTTTAAAATTTCTTGCATGAAAGCACCTCTTTAGGTGTTTATTTTTTTAGTGTGATAACGGCTTGTAATAATTTTTTAGTGTAATCTTCTTGAGGATTGGCTAAAAGAATTTTTGTGGGATTTTGTTCAATTATTTTGCCTTGGTCCATGATGATGATTTTATCTGCTATTTTAGCTAAACTTTTAAATTGTGAGATACGAATAAAATGCTCGTATTTAATTTTTGTTTCATCAATAATAATTCTTGCAAAACTTTAGCTTGGGACATGACATCTAAAGCAGAAGTAGGCTCATCAGCAATTAATAATTGAGGTTTTAACATCATTGTTAAGGCGATATTAATGCGTTGGTTCATGCCACCAGATAACATAAAGGGATAGGCATTTAAAATATTTTTGCCGTCATTTAAACCTATTTTGGTAAAAATATCTAATGTTTGAGAGATGATTTCATCAGCTGTGATTTTTTGATGTGCAGATATGGTTTCAATGAATTGACTTTTAATAGTGCGGACAGGGCAAAAAAACGTTTGCGGATTTTGTGAAATAAAGGCGATTTCTTTACCATAGATATGAGTTAATTGTTTTGTTTTTAAGTCATATAAATTTTTATCTTGCCAATGGATTTCACCTTGAATATTAAAATCTTGTGGCAATAGATGTAAAATGCTATTTAATAAAGTAGTTTTTCCAGAGCCAGAACCGCCAGCAATTCCAATTATTTCAGCAGTATTTAATTTTAGATTGATGTTATTTAAGATATTTTGCTTATTATGGGAAATAGTTAAATCTCGAATAGTTAATAAGGACATGATTGACCTACCTATTATTATTTAAAATCTAAATCGGCAGTGATTTCATAATAATCACTAGGATGAGCTACAAAATTTATGACCTTGGACTTAGAGACAAAAGACATTTTTAAATGAGAAGCGAAGATAAAGCCATAATCATCTAATAAAATCTGTTGCATCTGCACTGCTAAGTCAGCTCGTTTTTGACTGTCAAATTCATTATGCAGTTTTTGAGCTAAGATTTCTAATTTATCGTTATAATATTTACCACGATTTTTGGCTGAATTTTGGAGACAATGTGTAGTGAAGAAATATTCTGGATCGCCAGTCGGTGCAGTTACAAAGGCACTGGCATAGATATCCCAGTTTCCACTAGCTAAAAATTCTTGTTGATTGATAGTATTGTTGATTTTTAAGTCAATGCCGATAGTTTTTAGATTGGCTTGAGCGATTTCTGCAAGCAAGGGCAATTCTTGGCGACCAGGATAAGTCAGCCAACGAAGTATGAGTTTTTGTCCATTTTTATCAACATAGCCATCACCGTCATTATCTACCCAGCCAGCTTGAGCTAATAGTTCTTTAGCTTCTGTTGGATTGTAATTTACAGTTTGTAATTTATCGCCACCAAAGGTGAAATTATCTGGGAAAGCACCAATGGCTATAGAGCCATTATCTTGGAGTAGATTATGCGTAAAACCTTGTTTATCTAACTCATAGCTATAGCTTTGCGAACATTATAATCTTGAAGTATAGGATTGTTATAGTTTATTTGGGCAAAAAAACAGCGAGAAGTAGCTATTGAACTCACATGATAATCAGGATTATTTTGGAATAAATCTAAATTAGCATAAGGAAGACCTTGAACAGCATCAAATTCTCCAGTTTGCAATGCCATAGTGAGCGTATCGCCATCTACTACTTCAGTTATAATTACTTTATCCATGCTACATTGCCGTTCCAGTAATTAGGATTTTTTACGAGTTCAATTTGTTTATCTGATACTTTAGTCGCGATAAAAGGACCAGTACCAGCTACATTATTATCAGCAGTAATGCCATATTGCATATCGATAATGGCACCATAAGGATCGCTGAGATAATTTAAAAGAGCAGGTACTTTTTCTTGTGATTTAATGATGACATCTTGACCATCAGCTGTGATTGAGGCAATTTTTAAATCAAAAGGAGCTCTGTCATGATTTTTGATTAAATCTTCTAGACATTCTTTGACAGCTTGACCATCTAAGGCTCTACCACTAGAAAATTTAATATTATCTTTTAAAGTGATTTTTACAGTATAATCATCTAATTGTTCATAACTTTTAGCCAGCCATGGTTCAAGTTGCATTTTATCATTAAATTTAAATAAAGTTTCGCCAACACCATAGCGAACTGCTGACCAGCCGGAATAATCATGGTGGGGGTTTAGACCAGTATTGCCCATTTCAATACCATAGGCAGTAGTGCCGAAATGAAATACTTTTTCTGTGGAAGAAGTAGTGTTATCGGAAGTACAACCTGTTAAATAAAAACTTATTAAAAATAAACATAATGCTAGGACTTTAGAAAAAGACATGAAAACCTCCTATTTTATTTTAGGATAATTGTTTAGGATCTAGTTTCTCATTGAGTACATCAGCAAATAGATTAAATAGTAATACTGTGAGAAAAATAGCAGCAGCAGGAGCTAAAATCATCCATGGAGCAATTTGTAAAAAAATACGACCACTGCTCATCATGGCACCCCATTCTGCTGATGGAGCATAGCACCTAAGCCTAAAAAAGATAGACCAGCAATTTCCATAATCATAGTGCCGATATTTAAAGTGGCCGTAGTGAGTAAAATGGGGAATATATTGGGTAAAATATGTTTGTAGATAATTTTGAAATCACTAGAACCATTGATAATGCTTGCTTTGATAAATAGAGAATTTTTTAAAACTAAAGTTTGACTGCGAGCAAGTAGGGCAAATTTGGGCCAGGAAATCAATGAAAGTGCCAGTATGGCATTAAAAATACTACCACCTAAAATGCCAACTAAAGCGATAGCAAAGATAATTCCCGGAAAAGCAAGAAAAATATCTGTGATTCGCATTAAAAGATTGTCTAAGTTTTTGCCAAAATAACCACAGATAACACCGATTAAAGAACCGAAAACACTTGATATAATGACGAGAAATAATGAAGAAAAAATAGTTGTTTGAGCACCGATTAAGATGCGAGAAAAGATATCGCGACCATATTTATCCGTACCGAGTAAGTGTATGGTATTAGGTGCTTGTAGTGTATTGGCTAAATTTTGTTCATAAGGATCAAACGGTACAATATATGGTGCTAGGATAGTGATGAATAGTAAAATGCAAATAGCACAAGTTAATAAATAAAATTTAAAATTAGTATTCATATTAAGCTTTCCATTGTTGTTTTATTCTAGGATCTAAATAATGATATAAGATATCTGCAATCAGATTGATAAACATATAGATAAGAGAGAGATAAAATACATATGCTAAAACGATGGGATAATCGCGAAGATTGATAGCATCAATAGCTAATTTGCCGACACCATCCCAGCGGAAAATAGTTTCAATGATGGCACTACCACCTAAAAGTGAACCAATAGATAGACAGATAAGCGTTAAAAGTGGAAGTGTAATCATTTTTAAAATACTGTGAATTAAAATTGTAGATAATTTTAAACCACGAGCTTTAGCACAGCGTACATAATCTTGATGAAGTTGCTCAATGACTACAATGCGGATTTGGCGGATATATTTTGCACTCATAGGCAGGGCAAGTGCTATGGAAGGCAAAATAAGACCGATAAAATTATTATCAATTAAAACAGGAATTAATTTTAATTGTACGGAGAAAATATAAATTAAAATTAGAGCTACTACAAATCCAGGTAAGGAATTGCCGATAAAGCTAAATAGGCGAATTATATAATCAATTATTTTATTTTGTTTAATTGCTGATAAAATACCAAGTGGCAAAGATATCAATAGAGTCAATAAAATAGAGCTAAGTGTCAAATATAAAGTTTGTGGTAATTTATCAAAAAATAGAGAAGAAACATCTTTTCCAGAAAGATAAGAAGTTCCCATATTGCCAGATAATATGGATAATAGCCAATTTAGATATTGAATAAATATCGGCTGGTCTAAACCTAAATCTTGGCGAATTTGTGTTTTAGTGGCTTCTGAATAAACGACTCCACGATTTAGTTCCATGATATCGACAATATCATTAGTTGAATGCAATAAAATAAAAGTGAATAAAGTAATACCTAATAAAATAGGTATTAAATAAAGTAAACGATGTAGTATATATTTTTTCATGATTTTCCTATATAAAATATAAATAGAGTAATAGCAAATAATTAATTTATTTTTGTGCGTAGATTAAAAATACAGGAGCAGGATTGTAAAATTTATCTTGATGTTTGTAAATACGTTGACCGATATTTGTATTAGCAAATACATCTTTGAATTGAAGTTGTTTTAAAATGCGTAAATCCCAATCAGGACGTATTTTTGAAGATATTTCTAAGCTATTTTTGATTAAATCACATTCTTGCATAAGTGTTGGTTTCACTTGGCGGTGAGCATGATTTAAAGGTAGATTTTCTATTTTAGTTTGATAAAATTGCTCATTGCCATAATCGGCATCAAAATTCAATAAAATTCCCTGTGGTTTTAATACGCGATACCATTCACTATAAGCTTTTTGTGGATTGGGCAAAGTCCATGTGAGATTTCTAGAGATGACGACATCAAAAGTATTATCCGCAAAATAAAGATTTCAGCGTCCATCACTTGAAATTTGATTTTATAGTCATGCTGTTGAAGTTTAGTTAAAGATTGTTTAGCTTGCTCAATCATGGAAGCTGTTAAATCAATGCCTTCTACTTCGTGATGATATTGGGCAAGTAGATTGGCAAAAAAGCCAGTACCTGTGCCGACATCAAGGATTTTGCAAGGTTTTTGCGGTAAATATTTAGTGATTTCAGTGAGCCATAATTCAGACATATAACTATACAATTCTTCTTGTCGCAATTGAGCAAAATTTTCACTGCGTTTGGTCCAATAATTAATAATTCTATCTTTGATTTTTGTTTCCATAAAAATTCCCCATTTAATATTGATTTAGATTATTTGATTGCTTTAATTAAAAACATTGGCGTAGAAGCATAATTTAATTTTTCTTCATCGCTCCATATTTGTTGCCAAATGTCTGGAATAATATTTATCGTAGTAAAACCAATTTTAGTTAAAATTTCTTTATCCCAATCAGGTCGACCTATACTGCTCAAAGGAACTTGTCTGGCGATATTTTCCATAGCATCAATATCGGTGCAAGTATAGTGGTCATCCATATGAGCTTTAGCAACCATTTTTCTATCTTCTTCGTAAGCTTGTCTTTTTTGCTCATCAAATAAATGGTTGTACCAATTAGCATCAAAATTTAAGAAAACGCCATCTTTTTTTAAGACGCGATGCCATTCACTATAAGCTTGTTGCGGATTTTCTAAATTCCATGTCAGATTGCGTGTAACGATGACATCAAATTTTTCATCAGGAAATTTAAATTTTGAGCGTCCATCTGTTGAAAGTCGATTTGTTCGCTGAATTTACCTGCATTTTGTTTAGCTTTTAAAAGCATTTGTTCAGTATAATCAATGGCTGTGATATCAAAACCTAATTGAGCTAAAATAATAGCAAAAAAGCCTGGGCCAGTGCCTATATCTAAGATTTTTATATTTTTATTAGCTTTAAAAGAAATGTATTGCAATAAAGTTTGTTGCCATTTATATTTTTGTTCACTATGTAATTCGCCTTGATTGATTTGAGAATATCCTTCGGCGCGATTTGTCCAATAAGTTTGTATTTCTTGTAATAATTTTGTCATAATTATCCTCACCATTGTATGATTATGTAAATTAGTATAAAACGATAAATATTTAGCACAAGCTCTACTAGGGGATATAAATAAGCGAAAAATGAAAAAAGCTATAAAGAAGATTATTCCTTGAAAATACAGCGATAGGAAAGATTTTCTTTATAGCTTAGATTTATTTTTTAGATGTAATATGGGGAAGGGGCGGTTATTATTTAAAAATATTTTGGGATTAAGGTTTTATTTATAGTAGATTATATTTGAAGGCTTTAATAAGAATTGATATAATAGAGCATAATATTTTATTTGTAGTTTTAAAGAAAAGGACGAAGACAATGAGAGAATTTACAAAAATAAAGATTACACCAAAAGGAGAACGTTCTGTAAAACATGGTCATCCATGGGTTTTTGGCGATGAAGTAATCGACATCGATGGCACTTATGAAAATGGCGATTTAGTTGATGTACTTACAAATAAGGGCAAATACCTTGGTACAGGTTTTATCAATGATAATTCTAAAATTCGCATAAGAATTATTTCCACAAATGCTAATGATAAATTTGATGAAGCATTTTGGGAACGTCGCGTGCGTTATGCTATAGATTATCGCCGTCAAGTAATGGGTGAAGACTTCAACTGCTGTCGTTTGATTTTTGGTGAAGCAGATAGTTTCCCTGGGCTTACAATTGACCGTTTTGAAGATGTATTAGTAGTACAAGTTTTATCTTTAGGTATTGAAGTTCGCAAAGATGTTATTTTTAGCAAAGTAATTGAAATTATGCGTGAATATGGCGAAGAAATAAATTGCTTCTATGAACGCAATGATGTTAAAATCCGCAAACTTGAAGGCATGGAAGAATACAAAGGATTTTATAAACATCCATTATTAGATGAAAGTAAGGAACATACAACTTTAGTCATTACTGAAAATAATATTAAATATAATGTTGATGTAGAAAACGGACAAAAAACAGGCTTTTTCTTAGACCAAAAATACAATCGTAGAGCCGTAGCTCATTTGGCAAAAGGAAGAAAAGTGTTAGATTGCTTTACTCATACAGGAGCATTTGCTTTAAATGCTGCTAGTGGCGGTGCATTATCTGTAACAGCTGTGGATATTTCTCAAGAAGCAGTAGATATGACTACTAAAAATATTGAGATGAATGGGCTTGATAATGCAAAAGCGATTAAAGCTGATGTATTTAATTTATTAACAAAACTTATCGAAGAAAAAAATAAAGATTATGATTTTATCATCTTAGATCCACCAGCATTTACAAAGTCTCATGCGACTGTAACAAATGCTTATCGTGGATATAAAGATATCAATTTGCGTGCAATGAAATTATTGCCACGTGGCGGATATTTAGCAACTTGTTCTTGCTCTCATTTCATGAAAGAAGATTTATTCTTAAAAATGTTAAATGAAGCAGCAAGTGATGCCAAAGTAACACTTCGTCAGATTGAAGCACGTCAGCAATCTCCTGACCACCCAATTGTATTTGGTATCCCAGAAACTTATTATCTTAAATTCTATTTATTCCAGATCGTATAGTTAGAAGAGAGGCAAATATTTTTGATATTTGCCTCTTTACTATATAATAACTATTTAGAGGTGTAAATAATTGTATTTACGACATTTTAATGAAAATGATTATCTTGAATTGACAAAATATTATATGCCTAATTTAAAAGAAGAACAATTTAAACAGATAATAAGAGAATGGAATTTATTGAAATATAAAAATAAATTTTTTGAGATATTTGCTATTGTGGAAAATAGACAGATAGTGGGTATGATATCATTATATCAACATACTAGTACTGTAGTTAGCGAAGGAGTAGAAATTTTTAAACCATTTAGGAATAAAGGATTAGCAACTAAAAGTATACTGTTAATACAAAATATAGCTAAATTTTATGGATATAAGGTAATTACTGCTCAAGTAGCTAGAAAGAATATAGCTAGTATAAAACTTCACAAAAAGTTAGAATTTGAAATATATCATGAATTTATTTCTCTAAAAGAAAATCGGCAATTATTATTTATAAAAACCTTATAAATCAATAATGCGAATTTCATTACCATGAGGTAGTAATAGAGTATATAAATCTTCAAATTTTAAAAATACAGTGGCTGTATTTTCCATAGGGTGCATACCTATTGTTTGATTTTGTAATTCACTGTCAAATATCATTAATATATTTTTATCTTTGTTATTTAATATGGCAAGTGGTGTAACGCTACCAGGTTTTACTTCTAGCATTTGTTCCATGGCTTCTTGTTTAGCAAAACTAAGACGTTTGCTAGGAATTTTTTCACTTAATTCTTTGAGGTTGATATTTTTATGCACAAATAAAGAAACAAGATAGAAGTTTTTCTTTTTGGCATCACATAAAAATAGATTGCGAATGACCTTTTCACGATTAGGAAGATTGGATTTATCGCCTTCTTCTACAGAAAATATAGGTTCATGTTCATATTTAGTGAAAGGTATTTGTTTATCAGTAAGATATTGTAAGATTTCAATCTTATTCAAAATAAAATCTCCTTTAATTAAATTTAGATATAAAAAAGCTGTAATAATTGAGTAGTTTCTCAAATTATTACAGTTTTTGTCATATCGTGCTAAACTTAAAAGTTTTAGTAGGATATATAGCTTAGAACATAGAAAACATCAAATGTTACGGTTAAATAAAAAGTTATAGAATATCTATAATAAAAATAAATATTCAAAAACAATAAATGTTATGGTTAAAAATATAAACGTACTAAATATTATATCGTGTATATATTCTTTTTACAATATTGTTTAAGTAAATAAAAAATTTACTTGACTATCTATATTAAAAACTCTATAATAAAATTAAATTGAACATAAAAGAGGAGATAATATATTAACTTTAATTTTTGAAAAAATACTAGATATAATTATTAACATCAATGTGTATATTAATGTTAATTTCTAGTTTTTGACAATGGTAAGAGAAATAATGTTTAAAATATTTCTCTTACTTAAATTAATATATTATTGAAATATAAATTATGGAAGGAGAAATTCAATGAAGATCTATCAAATTCGCCTAAAATTATTTCTTTTAGAGGATATAGCTGCAAATAAGATTCAAGAAAAGATAACAGCTTTTATTGATTCGGGTTTTAAAGCTGATGAAGAGTGGTTAAATTTTCATGAACAGAATAGTTACAAAAATTATTGTTATGATCAGTTATATCCAATAGAAAAAGATCGGGTTTATAAAAAAGGAAAGATATATACTTTGACTATACGTACTGTAGATTTAGAATTAGCAAAATATTTTAAATTAGTATGTGCGGACAATCACATAAAAGAAATTAAAGGATTGGTAGCAGAAATCAGAGTGTTGCCAAAAAAAATGTTAGAAAGAGTATATACGCTTACGCCTATGATCATAAAAACAGAAAAAGGTTATTGGAAAGAAGCTATAAGTTTTGCAGAATTTGAGCAAAGATTAAAAGTTAATTTAATTAAAAAATGGAATGCTTATCATCAAGAAAAAATTGATGAAGATTTTGACTTATACACTGTGATAGAACTTAAAAATAAAAAGCCAATTGCTATGGAATATAAAAGTATAAAATTATTGGGTGATAAAGTTCAAATACAAGTGGCAGATAATAAGCGTGCTCAGGATTTGTGGTATTTCGCTTTAGGTGTTGGTCTGGGGGAAATGAACGCTCGTGGCTGTGGATTTTTGAATTATCGTTGGTTATAACTTTATTTAAAAGAAAGGAGAAATTTTATGTTTGAAGAATGTTTAGAAGTATTTAAAAGAGAATTAGACTATGATAATAATCTTATCTTGGACGAATATATACCAGCAGATGGTTCTTATATAATTGTAGATGCTGAAGGTAAGATAAAAAATTATCAAGATATAAAACTTGATAAAAAAAAGAGAGGAACAAGTGAGGCTGTAGTAAAAGGTAGTTATTTTAAAGAGATATGTTTTTATGATTATCATAGTAAATTGATTTCTATGAATAAGCCAATAGATAGCAAAGTAATTCATTCTAATAATTATTTATCATTTGCAGTGAAAAAAGAAAGTATTACTTCTAAATTAACAGAAGCAATTATTGATAATTATTATGATATTTTAAAAAATCCTTTAGAAAAAAAATATAAGAAATCTAAAGAAGCAAGTAAAATTTATCAAAATTTTGAGAAAGAATATTCTCCTGTAAATATAGAAATATTGGAAAAATGTAGAAGTTGGATAAAACAGCATATCTTTTCTATTGATAAATTAGTACAAATTGATTTAGGAAAAAAAGATTATCTTAAAATTTTCTTTGAAGTTTTTGAAGTGAATGAAGAAGATAATAAGAATAGAGAGTTATTTATTCAAGAAGACAATCGTTATATTTACCCTAATATTTATAATAAAAGTGAATATATTATTAATGTAAAAAAGAAGGTATATGAGGATACGTATGGATTACCTTACTATGGTATTAATATGAATCGTAAAAAACCATTTTTAAAAATAAAAACTAGAAAAACATTTATTCCTTATTTATTAGACATGGATAAAGCATTATTGCAGAAACAGTTTTTTGAATACCTAATGAGCTTAGCGGTTAATGGTAAGAATAATATTTATATAGATATAAAAAATTATAGAATTAGAGCTTATAGCGATCAAGATGAACGTAAGGACTTTTCAGAGATTTCTTCTGGATATTATTTACGTATTCAAAAGGGTAAGGAATTAGAAATTCAGGTTCAAGATAATATAGTAGATTATCAAAATAAATTGCTTTTGAATTTTTATTATCAAGATTTTTTCAAAATGAATGTAGAAAATTATCCAGAATATACAAAAGATATAGGTATTCACTCGAAAAGAACTAGTGTAGGAAGATTAATAAATGAAATATTTTTCTCAAAGTATTTATTGACTAATTATTTTACTGATGCAAGTGATATTAGTGTAAAAGATAGTGTTTTAAAAAGAACGATTGTTATGTATCGTAATGTCATTTTTGATTGGATATATAAAGGTATTGACAATAATTTTGAATTAGCAGAAAGACGATTTTCTTTAGATTTGATAAAAAATGCATTAATTAACAATTATACTTTGCGTGCGATGACTCAATTAAATTTGCATTGGTCATTTAAGGATTATTTTACTGAATTGAAACAACAAGGAGGAGAAAAAATGGCAGAAATAGCTACTGAAATTCGAGAAAGTATAAAAGAAAGGGTTACATCAAAAGAAGAGGTAAAAATGCCTATTAATGACAAGGAATATTATTATGCTGTAGGTCAGATAGCGGCTTATTTTATATCATTAAGTAAAGCAGGTAAGAAATCTCAATCTATGATAAATCTTGTTATTAATATTAGCGATGATAGAGTATTGAAAGAACGATTGATACAGTTATATAAAAAATATAATTATGCGATAGACCATTATAATGTTAGATTTAAAAATTTATTTGCTATGATTTTGGGTTACAAGCCAGCTGCTCAAACAGATAGACAAACTAAAGACGAAATGATTTTATTTGGCTATATGGATAGTAATAGTATATATACAAAAAAAGAAGAAAATAATTGATTTTAGGAGGATATAAAAATGGAAAATAAAACTATGAACAAGCGAGTATATGGTATTTTAGGTATTTCTTCAATTATGGGAAATTGGAATGCAGATTTTTCTGGTTATCCAAAATCTACAACTGATGGTAACGTTTTTGGCAGTGATAAAGCATTAAAGTATCCAATGAAAAAAATGTGGGATAATGAAGGCAAAAAAGTAATTTATATTAAATCTTTAAATGAAAAATTAATTCCAAGAACATTGAAGGAACGTTATATAAAAGTTTTTGAAGATGAAGATTTAAAGGATGTAAAAAAGTTCTGACTAATTTAATGGCTGCTGTAGATATAAAGAATTTTGGTGCAACTTTTGCGGAAGCTGGCTGTAATATTGCCATTACTGGTGCAGTACAAATTGGTCAAGGCTTTAATAAATATATTGATACTAATGCAGAAGAACAAGATATTTATCTCCATTTAAAGATGCAAAAGCAAAAGAGAAAAATGAAGTAAAAGCAAAAGCTAAAGCTAAGGCAAATAATTTATCAGAAGATGATATTGAAGTAAAAGATGCTCAAAATTCTACATTGGGTACAAAAATAACAAGTAATGAAGCACATTATTTTTATCCATTTGTAATTAATCCACTTGCTTATAAAGAATTAGTAGATTTAGATGTTACAGAAGGTTATACAGAAGAAGATTATCAAATTTTAAGCGTACAGCACTGGTATCTGCTACGGCATTTGCAACAAATTCTAAGTAGGTTGTGAAATGAATTTGCTGTATTTGTAGAAACGGAAGTGATGCTTATTTACCTAATTTATCGGAATATGTAACTTTTGCTAAATGTGAAGATAAAATATCATAGATTTGAAGAAATTGGCAAATATATTAAAGGATATGAGTCAGCAGATTAAATCTGTAGAAATTTATTACAATCCATATACTACAGAATTAACAAATGACGATATAAAAGCTGCTAAGCATTTTAATATTATAACCTCTAAAGAGGTGTAATAAATGGAAATCTTAAAATTTAAACTTAGTGGAAAGAATGCTTTTTTTAAAAAGCCTGAAGTGAATACGTATTGTTATTTCACTTATGGCAATATTCATAGAGTGGCTTTATTAGGTATTTTAGGGGCTATCTTAGGATATAAAGGTTATAGCCAAATGCAAGATATTTTGTCTAATAAAAAGAAAAAAGGAAAATTAGAGTCATCATATCCTGAATTTTATGAGAAACTAAAAGATTTGAAGATTGCTATTTTGCCTTTAAATCCTAAAGGTATTATTTCTAAAAAAATACAGACTTTTAATAATTCTGTTGGTTATGCTTCTGAAGAACAGGGCGGAAACTTGATAGTAAAAGAACAATGGCTTGAAAATCCTAAGTGGGAAATTTGTATTTTGTTAGATTGTGAGGAAGCTAAAAAAATCAAAGAGGCTATACAAAATCATAAATGTGAATTTTATCCATATTTAGGAACAAATGATCATTTTGCAGATATTGAGTATTTAGGTGTAGAAGAAGCAAAAACTATAGAAGATGAAATGTATAGAATAGATAGTTTTGTCTTTAATAGTGATGTAGATATATTAAATTTAGAAGAAGAGGAATTAAATGACTGGAAATCTCAAGGAAAGCCTACATCTAAGGGGAATTTTAAATATGAAGAAGCTTTGCCATATAAAATAAGTAAGATAACAAATAATTATGAACTTGAAAGATTTATTTATACTGGAAATTTAGTAGAGTTGGAGGAAGATAGAAGGGTATATTATATACAAGACAAAAATAAAAAGAAATAGAAGATAAATATATTATATTTTATTAATTTAAGTATATTTAATTGATTAATAGAAACAAGTGTTGTAAATTTTGTTAGTTAGAAGGTGATTTAGATGGACTATAAAATTCTAAATGAGTTAATAGATAATGTAGATAAGTATAAAGCACATAAAAAATCTAAAATGAAAAAGATGAAAAGGGAGAACAAATATATGAAACTTTGCTAGAACATACAAAAAGAACAGAAAAATATTTTGATAAATTTTGGCAATCGAAAAAATGTGATGATATTTTAGATAGATTTTGTAGTGTTTTATGGCAAGACAAAATGATAAAGAAAAAAGATATAGAAGAAGCTAAAATTATATTAAAAGAATGATAGAGGCTATTCCTATTTTTCATGATTTGGGAAAAATAAATCCTAATTTTCAAATTGAAAAAATGGGTAATAAAGAAATTATTAGAGATGAAAATTTTATAGAAACAAAACATTCTTTTATTTCAGCAATAATATATTTATCTTATTTTAGAAATAAAATAGTAAATAAAGTAAAAGGAAGAAAAATAAAAGATTTACTTAAAGAATTTATATTGTATCATGCTTATATTATAGAAAGACATCATAGTGATATAGATAAAATTGGTAAATTTGTTGGAAAGATTAATTTTAAGGCAAATCCTGATACTGAACAAGCAATTAAAGAGTTACCTATTAGTAAATTAATAGAGGCTATAACTAAAAGTAAAATATATATGAAAGATTTATCTTTAAAGAAAGGTAGTACAGATAATCTGATTGCATCATTGAAGATAAAAAGTTTATTAATAAAAATGATAAGAGGCGTAGTGAAAAACAAGGGATATATATTTGTATCTATATAAGATGGTTATATTCTTTATTAGTAGCAAGTGATTATTATGCGACTTCGGAATTTATGAATGGTGGCTCTTTTAATGAAGTTGATGATTTAAATAATATTCAAGATTGGATAAATGTTTATGAAAATACAGATTTAATGAAAAATATTCGTAAATATCAAAATGAAAGTTATCCTATGTCTATGGAGAATTTAAATAAAGCTACAAATATAAATAAATTACGTAGTGAAATTTTTTGTGAAGCTGAAGAACAAATAAAAAATAATTATCAAGAAAATATGTTTTATTTAGAGGCTCCAACAGGTAGTGGTAAAAGTAATACAGCAATGAATTTAAGTTTTAAATTGATGTCTTTAAATAAAGATTTATGTAAGATTTTTTGGATTTATCCTTTTAATACCTTAGTAGAACAAAATTTAGATACGTTAGAAAATATTTTTGGAAAGAAAGAGAATATTATTTCAAAAATTGCTGTAATAAATTCATTAACACCAATAAAATTAAAACATGTAGATTGTAAAGGAAATATAATATCTGAAAATGATGAACCTGATGAGAATAACGAAAAAAATGTTTATAGGCAATCTTTGTTAGATAGGCAATTTTTGAATTATCCTATGATTTTATCAACACATGTTAGTTTATTTAATATTATATTTGGAGAAAGTCAACAAAATTTATTCGGTTTTTATCAGTTAATAAATAGTGTAATAGTATTAGATGAAATTCAAAGTTATAAAAATAGTATATGGACAGAAATAATATACTTTTTAAAACCATTAGCTAATTTATTTAATATGAAAATTATTATTATGTCAGCTACATTGCCTAATTTAGATAAATTATCTCAAGGTCAATCAGAGGCAATATTTTTACTAAAGAATTCTAATAAATTTTTTAAAATAGATTGTTTCAAAAATCGTGTTCAGTTAAATTATGATTTATTAGATACTAAAGTTGATGATAAATTTAATCAATTAAAAGAGCATTTAAAACAACATTTAGATACAGATAAAAAATTTTTAATTGAATTTATAAAAAAACGAACAGCTAATGACTTTTGGTTGTATCTAGTGGAAGATGAATACTTTAGAGAAAAAATATAAAATTGAGTATTTATCTGGAGATGATAGTTTAGCTGAACGTAAAAGAATTTTGGATAAAATAAAGCAAACAGAAGATACTATAGTTTTAGTAGCAACACAAGTTATTGAAGCTGGCGTAGATATAGATATGGATATTGGTTATAAAAATATATCTAAATTAGATAGTGAAGAACAATTTATAGGTAGAATAAATCGTTCATGCAAAAGGAAAGGAATAACATATTTTTTCCAAATTGATGATGCTAAAGATATCTATAAAAATGATATTAGAGTAGATAGTGAATTTACGTTAGAAAAAGAAAAGATGAGAGAAATTCTTATTAATAAAAATTTTGGTGACTATTATAATAAAATTTTAGATGTAACTAAAAATAATAATAAAGCCTATATTAAAGATTTTTTAGGATCTATAGCTGATTTAAACTATGAATATATAGATAAACATATGAAATTAATTGATGAAGATAAAAATATAGTACAGGTTTATTTAGCTAGAAAAATTGTAGATATTAATGGTGATTTGATAGATGGTAAAGAGATTTGGAAGCAATATGTAAATTTATGGAAAATGAAATCTTCTATGGATTATGCAGAGTGGAAAGTAAATATGTCTATAATAACAAGTAAAATGAATTATTTTATATATCAAGTTAATAAATCAAACTTAGAACTAAAAGAATATAATGATAAAATGGGCAACATAATTTATATAGAAGATGGTGATAAATATTTTACAAAAGATAAATTTAATAGAGAGATGTTACAAGGTGTTGGAGGTATAGATTTTATTTGAAATAAAGAAGGTATCAAAGATGAATGTGAACGGAACTTTGATAAATTATTATATTCATTGTCCTAGACAATGTTATTTATTTGGAAATCGGATAAATTTAGAAGATAATAGTGAAACGGTAAATATAGGTAGAATTCTTCATGAAGAACGAGCGGATAATGAAAATACAGAAATAGCCTTAGATAATATTAAATTAGATAAATTAACTAAAGAATATTTGACAGAAGTTAAAAAATCTGATGCAGATATTGAAGCTTGTAAATGGCAATTAATATTGTATTTGAAGATATTAAAAGATAAAGGAATTGTGCGGAAAGGAAAATTAGAATTTATTGAAAAGAAAAAGACTATTAAGAAGACGATGATTTTAGAATTAACTCCAGAGATAGAAATTATGTTAAAAAAACATGTAAAAGCCATTGATGAATTACTAAAATGTGATAAAGTACCACCAGTTTTAGGTAAAAGCAGTTGTAAAAAATGTGCTTATTATGAGTATTGTTATATTTAAAATTTTTATTCGGAGAAAGACGTGATATTATGGGTAGTACAAAGTGTATTGCATCTATAGGTGAATTGAGTCGAAAAGATAATTCTTTATGTTTTAAAAATGAGAAAAACATGTATATATTCCTGTAGAGAATGTTAAAGAAATATACTGTTTTAATGAAGTGAGTATCAATAGTAAATTATTGGATTTTTTAGCACAGAAAAATATAATAGTTCATTTCTTTAATTATTATGGCAATTATAGTGGGACTTTTTATCCAAGAAAAAAATATATGAGCGGAAAATTGTTAGTGAAGCAAGTTAATAAATTTAAAACAGATCGTTTGACTGTAGCAAGAGCAATTGTAAAAGGAATTGGTATTAATATTTATGAAGTGTTGTATCACTATTATAAGCATGATAAAAAAGAGGTAAAAGAAGTATTAGATTGGATAAAAACACAATTTTATTCAGCTGTAAATGAAGTAAAATCTATACCAGAATTAATGGCATTTGAAGGCGATTTGTGGCTTAGATTTTATAGTACATTTAAATATTTTTTACCTGAAGATTTTATTATGAATAAACGAGTAAAAAGACCACCAGATAATCCTATAAATGCATTGATATCTTTTGGTAATACTTTATTATATACAAAGACAATATCAGCTATTTATAGAACACATTTAGACCAGAGAATAAGTTTTTTGCATGAGCCTTCAGAAGGAAGATTTTCTTTAAGTTTAGATATAAGTGAAGTTTTTAAACCTGCTATTGTATTTAAAACTATTTTTGATTTAGTGAATAATAGAAAAATAAAAGTAGAAAATCATTTTGAGAGAAAAGTAAATTATTGCATATTAAATGAAGAAGGTAGAAACATATTTTTAAAAGCTTTTCAAAATCGTATGGAAATGGTAGTGCAACATCCAAAATTAAAGAAAAAGACATCATATCATTCAATGATAAAGATAGATTGTTATAAGTTAATAAAATTTATTATAGAAGATAAAGAATTTATACCATATTCATTGAAAGCAGGGTATTGATGAATGAGTAAAAAAATAAATTATAATTATGCTTTTTTATTTTACGATGTAAATGAAAAGCGAGTGCAAAAGGTATTCAAGATATGTAAAAAATATTTATCACATTTTCAAAACTCGGTATTTAGAGGAGAGATAACACCATCAAAATTAATGAAATTAAAATTGGAACTACAAAAAGTTATAGTAGATGAAGAAGATTTTGTTTGTATTATAAAATTAATGAATGATAATGTATTTGGTGAAGATATTTTAGGTAAAAAAGATATAGAAAATGGAGAAAGTTTGATTTTATAAACTAAATTTTACCAGGCATAAAAATAAGTATATGTATATAAACCCTTATAAATACAAGAGTTATAGCAAATTTCTTTCATTAAAGAAATAAATGCATTATGCCTGGTAATTTTTACTTAGAATGTTGAAATATCAAGGTTTTTGAGCTATATTATAAAATATAAAGCCTTTAAAAACGAGGGATTAACTGTTACTGATTAACAGTAACAGGACGCGTACGTTAAAGACGCAGACGATTTTACGGAAGATTAACTGTTACTGATTAACAGTAACAGAAAGCTTTACGAAAGAGATGCTAGAGGTGGTACAGATTAACTGTTACTGATTAACAGTAACAGAGCGTGGTTTTATAACCGTGGGAACGATTAAAGCTAGATTAACTGTTACTGATTAACAGTAACAGACAAACAAAAAATATGTTGAAACTATTAAAGAAAAAAGATTAACTGTTACTGATTAACAGTAACAGATACTATTTTTGTCTATGATGTAGCCTTTTGGGGGATTAACTGTTACTGATTAACAGTAACAAAAGTTGTTTTTGAATGATGGATTTCGATTACCAGTGATTACATTAGAAGAAGATTAACAGTAACAAAAGTTGTTTTTGAATAAGGTATATCTTAGATTGGCGGATATTAGGATATAGATTAACACTAACAAAAATTGTTTTTGAATTCTCCCCTGACGCTAGATTACCAAATGCGAGCGTAAAGCCCCTAAATTTATTTATGGGGATATAAGCTCGCTAAACAATGATTCGATATCATTGTTTTTTATTGTATTATATTTTTAATAGTTATATAATACTTTATGAAATATAAATCAAATAATAATATAGTATATTCTTGTAAATATCATGTAGTATTTTGTCCTAAATATCGTAGAAAAGTGTTGAACAATGGTGTTGATGAACGATTAAAGGAGTTGATTAATA
>ENA-OQHP01000148-OQHP01000148.1-human-gut-metagenome-genome-assembly--contig:-NODE-148-length-23198-cov-2.623640_pt1 | contig 23198 bp, 18 predicted proteins | sample MGYA00242563_ERZ504717 | MGnify/ENA primary metagenome ERZ504717 (study PRJEB26092, sample SAMD00036212) | human gut metagenome | host: Homo sapiens | study: EMG produced TPA metagenomics assembly of... | reverse complement strand
AGCGTGTCGTTCGGCTGCCAGGGCAGGCTACCCATGCAGTACGGACGGTACGGCGTGTGCACCATGCCCCGACGCATACCCGTGGCCCTGCAGCACCAAGCCCCACGTACACCAGGTCTTCAAACTTCTCCGGCACCGGATAATACAGGCTCATGGTTTTCTTAATCAAGGCATTCCCTATCGTGCTCTTCTGATGGGCGTTCATCACGGGCGACTCCAGCTCATAATCCTCGGGCGAAGCAAAGGTGCGAATGGTTTTCATCTCCGGAAAGGCCTGAAAGCCGTACTCGCTCATGAAGCGAGGAATCTCCTTATCTAAACTCTCGAAAGGCTTCTGCCCGTACCACGTGCCCCAGTTATGGCTGTCGCCCACCTTCCAGCTCTCCGGCCTGCCCCAGTTGGCCTCCAGCGGCGAGCCTTCCAGGTAGAAGCGACCCGGATCAAATTCTTTCACCTTCTGTGGCAAAAGCTGACGGAACAGCACGTCGTATCCCTCCTGCATCTGCTGATAGACTTCGGGCGAATATTTCTCCTTCCATCCCCAGTAGCGTATACCCTCGTATATCTCGTTATTACCGCACCACAAGGCCAGCGACGCATGATTGCGCAGACGCTTAATGTTGTATTCTGCCTCGCGGGCTACATTGCGCAGGAAAGCCGGATCATGCGGATAGGTGGTACAAGCAAACATGAAGTCCTGCCATACCAGAATGCCGCGCCTATCGGCTTCCTCAAAGAACGCGTCGTCTTCATAGATACCGCCGCCCCACACACGAATCATGTTCATATTGGATGACTGCACATCCTCCAGCAGACGGCTGTAGCGCTGGCGTGTGACACGCGGCAGCAGGGCATCCGAGGGAATCAGGTTTGTACCTTTGGCAAACATCGGCACCCCATTCACCTCAAAGTAGAAACTCTGGCCGTCCTTATCTTCCTCCTGGACTACACGTATCGAACGCAGACCAATCTGGTGACTCTTCAGTGACACCACCTGCCCGTCTATCGACACTGAAGCCTCAAACATATACAACGCAGGCTCTCCCCAACCGTTAGGCATCCACAAATGTGGCTGCTCCACTGTTACAGGAAGAGAAATATGATTAAGCCCCGGCTGCAATTCCACCGTCTGCTCCACGTTCTTATCTGGTTCACCCGTATAACTGTACGTCACACGTACCACAGCCTGCTGTGTACGATTGCTAATATTGTTTATTTCTAAGCGATTGTCTACCTCTGCCCGTTCGGCGCTGACTGACTGCTGGTGCACGAAATAATCTTCCACTACCGCCCGATCCGCAAACTGCAGATACACTGGACGCCAAATGCCACAAGTCACCATACGGATACCCCAGTCCCACCCATAGGAATAAGGTGCCTTACGAGTAAAAATACTTAGCTTCTGTGGATAATGATCATTATCGGCCGGATAATCAAACCCGTTACTCTCCCATTGTGGCATCGCTTCCCGAATGGGCGAACGGAAACGTACTACAAGCTTATTTTCTCCTTTTCTTAAAACAGACTTGACAGGTACCCGATACCCCACAAACATATATCTGCTTTCAGCAGCAAAGAACCGTTTAAGAAAACATCTGCATAGGTATCAAGCCCTTCAAAAACCAGATACACTCCTTCATGATGCAGCTGTTCTTCTGTCAGTACAAATGAAGTGCGATACAGCCAGTCTTCTTTCTCCACCCATTGTATTTTCTGCTCATTCATGCCATAAAAAGGATCAGGCAATTTATCATGAGCTATCAGGTCCTGATGCACCGTGCCCGGCACCTGTGCAGACAACCATTCATTAGTACCGTACATTGAAAATTCCCATCCAGTATGCAACTGATGGATTTGAGATAAACTACTGCCCGACGCATGATTTCCATAAGTCAGTAAAAAGGCCAGTAACATCATCAGAGTGACTTTTGACATATTTTTCACGTTATAGATTCAAGTATCGTAATATCAGATACAAAATAAAATAAGTTTTTCCGATAAGCCAAATTAATCGAAAAAACTTATTTTATTTTAGTTTTTTAAGGGAAAAGTTTATTTTACTTTAAGCTTATCAAAGCCTTCACCATATACTCCAACTACATTGCTTTGTGAAATGAAGGCATTCGGATCAATATCCTTTACTAATCGGAAGATATCGAGTGATTCCCGTTTTTTAGCCAAAACCACTACTACCTTTATTTCCTGTTTGCTGTACCATCCTTTTCCATCAAGTAAAGTCACCCCACGATCAATCTTTGTCGCAATTCCTTCGGCTATTTCCTCATATTTGCGTGAGAATATCAGGAACTGCACAGACTGACGTGTACTGTTAATCACATAGTCAATAACGATACTCATCACAAACAAGACACAAAAACCGAACAATACCCTGCGCCAGTCGTGAAAAATAAAATAACAGGATGAAATGATGACGATGTCACAATACATCATCATCCGTCCCAACGTAACATCCTTATACTTATTGATAATCCAGGCAATGATATCCGTTCCACCCGTACTTCCATTGTTACAGAACACAATACCAATTCCAAAACCCAGCAGACCGGCACCTATCACACAAGCCATAAAATCCTGACCAGGGCCTAACAACTGAGGAAGGTTTCCATTCTCATCTTTCAAAATCATCTGAAAGAACCAGAGCTGGAAAGTCAGCATAAAAATGGCAAAGACGGTCTTAATACTAAATTTAGGCCCTAAAATTTTCAAGGCAAAACCCAGGAATATAGCATTAATCACAAAATAAGATACCTGAATCTCTATGCCTGTGGCATAATAAATAATTGCCGCAATACCCGTTACCCCTCCGGTAGTAATCTGATAGGGAAGCATAAATGCAGCCCAGCCAATGGAATAACAAATCAGCCCGAGGTTATGGCCAGATAGTCTCTGGACTCCCGGCCCAACTTTTTCTTTAATAAAGCTTCCATAGACAATAAAAACAATCCGGAATGAACAGAAGATATCTCCTGTTCATTCCGGACGAGCATTTAAAAGGTTAAAGTACAATGTTTACAATTTTCTTCGGTACAATAATCACCTTCTTCGGAGTCTTGCCCTCAATCCACTTCTGTGACTGTTCTTCAGCCAATACAGCAGCCTGGATGGTATTATTATCTGCATCGGCAGGGAACTCCATTGTAAAGCGAGCCTTACCATTGAAAGAAATAGTATATTTTACACTGTCTTCTTTCAAATATTCCTCATTGAATTCCGGCCAATGTGCATCGCATACAGAAGAAGTATTGCCCAAGGCTTCCCACAATTCTTCTGCCAAATGCGGAGCAAACGGAGCCAAAAGCACTACCAGATTGCTCATTACAGCCTTGTTGCGACATTTCAATGAAGTCAATTCATTGACACAAATCATAAAGGCACTGATAGAAGTGTTGTAAGAGAAGGTCTCAATATCTCCTGTCACCTTCTTAATCAGTTTATGAATGGCTTTCAGTTCTTCTTTGGTAGCTTCCCCTTCAACAGGCAAGAAAGCATCCTGACGGTCATAGAACAAATGCCAAAGCTTCTTCAGGAAGCGGTGTACTCCGTCAATACCATTGGTATCCCATGGCTTAGACTGTTCTACCGGGCCAAGGAACATTTCATACATACGCAATGTGTCTGCTCCATAACGTTCTACAATCATATCCGGGTTCACCACGTTATACATAGACTTACTCATCTTTTCAACTGCCCAACCACAGATATACTTGCCATCTTCCAAAATAAACTCTGCATTATGGTATTCCGGACGCCAGTTCTTGAAGGCTTCCACATCCAGTACATCGTTCGATACAATGTTTACATCTACGTGCAACGGAGTTACTTCATACTGGTCTTTCAATCCCAATGACACAAAAGTATTGGTATCCTTGATACGATATACAAAGTTGCTTCGTCCCTGAATCATTCCCTGATTCACCAGTTTCTGGAACGGTTCTTCCTTGATACTGATGCCCAGGTCGAACAAGAATTTATTCCAGAAACGAGAATAAATCAAGTGACCAGTAGCATGTTCCGTACCTCCTACATAAAGGTCTACATTCTGCCAGTAATGATCTGCCTTCTCAGAAACCAGCGCTTCATTGTTATGCGGATCCATGTAACGCAAATAATATGCACTGGAACCAGCAAATCCCGGCATAGTATTCAATTCCAGAGGGAATACATTCACGTTATCAATCTTCGTATTTTCTACGACTTCACCTTTTGCTACATCCCACGCCCAACGGGTTGCATGTCCCAAAGGAGGTTCTCCGCTTTCTGTAGGCAAGAACTTAGCAACTTCTGGAAGTTCCAGCGGAAGCTTGCTTTCGTCAATCATATACGGCATGCCGTCCTTGTAATATACCGGGAACGGTTCACCCCAATAACGCTGGCGAGAGAAAATCGCATCACGCAAACGGAAGTTGACTTTCACACGGCCCAGATTATGCTCTTTCACATATTTCTTGGTAGCAGCAATGGCTTCTTTGATAGTCAGGCCATTCAGCGTCAAATCGCAATAAGGAGTTACCCCCGCTTTCGGAGAGTTGCAAACGATTCCTTCCTTCGCATCGAAACTTTCTTCGCTTACGTCACAACCTTCTACCAGCGGTACAATCGGCAAGTTGAAATGCTTGGCAAATGCATAGTCACGACTATCGTGCGCAGGTACCGCCATGATGGCTCCTGTTCCATAACCAGCCAAAACATAATCACTGATCCATACAGGAACAGATTCTCCTGTAAACGGATTTACTGCATACGAACCACTGAACACACCCGTTACACGACGGTCAGCAATACGCTCACGTTCTGTACGCTTCTTTGTACGGTCCAAATAAGCCTCAACTTCTGCACGCTGTGCTTCGGTTGTCAGCATCGGTACCAATTCACTTTCAGGTGCAAGTACCATGAAAGTCACACCGAACATCGTATCGGCACGTGTAGTAAGATGGTAAATTCCAAATCGCTGTCTTTTACCTTGAAACGTACTTCAGTACCTTCTGAACGGCCAATCCAGTTACGCTGAGTCTCTTTCAAAGAATCTGTCCAGTCTACCGTTTCCAATCCGTCAAGCAAACGCTGTGCATAAGCAGACACACGCAAACACCACTGACGCATCTTTTTCTGCACCACCGGATGTCCTCCACGTTCAGATACCCCGTCTACTACTTCATCGTTTGCCAATACCGTACCCAATGCCGGACACCAGTTTACCATGGTTTCTCCTAAGTAAGCGATACGGTAATTCATCAGGATTTCCTGCTGTTCCTTTTCTGTCTTAGCTTTCCATTCTTCTGCAGTAAAATTCAGTTCTTCGCTGCATGCCACGTCCAGCCCTTTTGTTCCTTCAGCCTCAAAATGAGCAATCAGTTTCTGATAGGCTGTGCTTTCTGGCATGAATTACAATAGAAGCTGTTGAACATTTTCTGGAAAGCCCACTGTGTCCAGTGATAATATCCAGGTTCACACGTACGTACCTCACGATCCCAGTCGAACGAAAAACCAATCTTGTCCAACTGTTCGCGATAGCGTGCTATGTTAGCTGCGGTAGTAACGGCCGGATGCTGGCCCGTTTGAATGGCATACTGTTCAGCCGGCAAACCGTATGCATCATATCCCATCGGATTCAACACATTGAATCCTTGCAAACGTTTGTAGCGTGCATAAATATCACTGGCAATGTATCCCAGTGGATGACCTACGTGAAGTCCTGCTCCCGACGGATAAGGGAACATGTTCAACACGTAGAACTTTTTCTTGGATTCATCTTCGACAACTTTATAGGTCTTGCGTTCCACCCATCTCTGCTGCCACTTCTTCTCAATTTCTCTGAAATTATATTCCATAGCGAAATATTATATGATTGATTATTACGTATTTCTCCAATTTCTCCGCAAATATAGTAAGAGTTCAGGAATAAATAAGGATAGTTTCGAACGAAAGTTTATCTTTGCTTGATAAATGAAAACCTAATCTTAGAAATCTATGCACATCCGTAAATTCTTTCTGCTCGCTACTATCCTCTGTAGTGTATGCAGTCTCAACGCACAGCGACATGAACAACTCTTGGAAACCGGCTGGAAATTCCACAAAGGAGAAGCCAATGGAGCTGAAACTATTTCATTTAATGATTCTCAATGGGAATCTGTCTGTATTCCACATGACTGGGCCATTTATGGACCGTTTGACCGCAACAATGACTTACAGAATGTAGCCATTACTCAGAACTTGGAGAAACAGGCATCTGTCAAGACCGGACGTACCGGAGGACTTCCTTATGTGGGAGTAGGATGGTATCGCACCCGTTTCGATGCAGACCCTGATAAAAAGACAACACTGGTTTTTGACGGAGCTATGAGCGAAGCACGCGTGTATGTCAATGGAAAAGAAGCCTGCTTCTGGCCTTTCGGTTACAATTCCTTCCATTGTGACATTACTGAGCTTCTGCACAAAGAAGGAAAAGACAATGTATTGGCTGTACGCCTGGAAAACCGTCCTCAATCTTCCCGCTGGTATCCGGGAGCCGGACTTTACCGGAATGTCCATCTCATTACTGCGGAAAAAATACATGTACCTGTATGGGGTACACAGATTACCACTCCACACGTAGCTAATGACTATGCTTCAGTCTGCCTTCGTACCTCGTTGCAGAATGTGGGAAAAGAAGAAATTACCATAGAAACAGAAATACTGGACCCGAACGGAAAAAAAGTTTCTTTCAAGAAGAACAGCGGACGCATCAATCACGGACAGCCGTTTACGCAAAATTTCATTGTAGAAAACCCGCAATTGTGGTCGCCCGAAACACCGTTCTTATATCAGGCCGTATCTAAAATCTATGCCAACGAAAAACTTACAGATACTTATACCACCCGCTTTGGTATCCGTTCCATCGAATTTGTGGCCGACAAGGGATTTTTCCTGAACGGCCAGCACCGTAAATTCCAGGGAGTGTGCAACCACCACGATTTAGGTCCTTTGGGAGCTGCCATCAACGTATCTGCGCTACGCCACCAGCTTACGCTATTGAAAGACATGGGTTGCGATGCCATTCGTACTGCACACAACATGCCGGCACCAGAACTTGTCAGACTCTGCGATGAAATGGGATTCATGATGATGATTGAACCTTTCGATGAATGGGACATTGCCAAGTGTGAAAACGGATACCACCGCTATTTCAACGAATGGGCTGAGAAAGACATGGTAAACATGCTACGGCAATACCGGAACAATCCCTGTGTAGTGATGTGGAGCATCGGTAATGAAGTGCCCACCCAATGCAGCAGTGAAGGATACAAAGTAGCCAAGTTCCTGCAAGATATTTGCCATCGGGAAGACCCTACCCGTCCGGTTACCTGCGGCATGGACCAGGTTAGTTGCGTACTCGACAACGGATTTGCGGCTATGCTCGACATTCCGGGATTCAATTATCGCGCACACCGTTATGAAGAAGCCTACCAACGATTACCCCAGAACCTTGTGTTAGGCTCAGAAACCTCTTCTACCGTCAGCTCACGCGGTGTATATAAATTCCCGGCAGAACGTAAAGCCGATGCCAAATACGAAGACCATCAGTCTTCTTCTTACGACCTGGAATACTGCTCCTGGTCTAACATTCCCGATATAGATTTCGCCCTGGCCGATGACCACCAATGGACTTTAGGTCAATTTGTCTGGACAGGTTTTGATTACCTTGGCGAACCCAGTCCATACGATACGGATGCATGGCCCAACCACAGCTCCATGTTCGGTATTATTGACTTAGCTTCTTTGCCAAAGGACCGGTACTATTTATACCGCAGCGTATGGAACAAGCAAGCTGAAACACTTCATATTCTCCCTCATTGGAACTGGGAAGGCAGAGAAGGAAAAGAAGTACCCGTATTTGTCTATACCAACTATCCGACAGCCGAACTTTCATCAACGGAAAAAGTTATGGGAAACAGACGAAGAACAACCAAAGCGTAGAGAACCGTTATCGCCTGATGTGGCACAACGCCATTTACGAACCGGGAGAAGTAAAAGTTATGGCATACGATGAACACGGTACGGCTAAAGCAGAAAAAATAATCCGTACAGCTGGGAAACCGCATCACATCGAATTGGTTTCTTCACGCCAGTCGCTCACAGCCGACGGAAAAGACTTGGCATACGTAACCGTACGTGTTGTAGACAAAGACGGAAATCTCTGCCCACAGATATGCGCTTGGTGAAGTTTAAAGTGAAAGGAGCCGGAAACTACAAAGCCTCAGCCAATGGAGATCCGACTTGTCTGGATTTGTTCCACCTGCCTCAGATGCACGCCTTCAACGGCATGCTGACGGCAATTGTGCAATCAGGAAAAGAAGCAGGTACCCTTGAGTTACAAGTCACTGCAAAAGGCCTGAAATCAGGAAAGATACAAATCGAAGTAAAATAACCCTCAAGACAACAGCGGGAAAGCAGGCATGAAGTGCCTGCTTTTCCCCGCTTATATTTTTCCACAGCTTGCTATCTGTTCAGGTTTTCCTTAAATTCAACTTCTACAATACGAAGTTCATGATTGGTTTTATCTCCATCTTTCGCCTTAAACAAATCTAATTCATTGGCTACTGGAGCAGCCACTTCCACAATCTGTCCAAAGGCATCATCCTCTTTACTTGAACCCTTCAACCGGATAGTTATTTCAGAAGCAGGAATCGGTTTCACTTTCAGATGAACGTAACCCAGACTTTTTTCAGTTTCTCCGCTCCAAATCAGTTCATCGCCCGCATAAATTTCCAAAGGATAACTGCGCATACGCCATCCTGTAAGTTTCATACATATCTCATCCACACGCGCTACCCTTTCAAGGTGATATTTAATCCATGCAGTAGAAGCCTTCCCATCATTTTCCATTCACTCAATTCATTGTCATCAAAACTCTTACAAGCTTCTTCCGTATTTATTCCGGCCTCTGCAGAAAGTACAGCCACATCCACCGCACGCTCTACATAAGAAGGAGATAAAGGTGTTTCTCCACGATCTAAACTTCCTTCCAAATCGTCTCCAGGAATATATGTACTCAGTCCATTTTGTACTTCTACAGGAGAAGAAAACAGTTCCAATGAAGCGGAAGCCAATCCTTCTGCTTCAGCTCGTACAACTACCTTCCCTGCTGTAACAGACGAGCGCAATAACGCACGGTTCACCCCACATTCCACGGGAAGTTTTTCCGACAAGATATAATTATCTGGGCCTTGCGCTATACCTCCTCGCCATTCTGCCGGACCTTCTACCGTAAAATGAATTAAATTATTCGCCAGCGGACAACGATTTCCTTCTGCATCAGCGACCTCCACTTGCAACAACACCAATCGGCTCCATCGGCTTTCCATCCTTTCGGATTCTGAATGGCAGATAATTTCAATTTAGCAGGTTTACCTGCGGTTCTTAACTGCATGCGCGCAACTTCTTTTCCGTCATTATATCCCACTGCTTCCAAGACTCCAAGAGTGAATGCGATTTATCAAAAGTAAACAAGAATGATAGTCACGCTGAGCCTGCCCCATTATTTTTCCGTTTAAAAATAACGCCACACTATCCGTATTAGAAACTACATACACAGGCTTGACCACTCCCGGTTCATAATTCCAGTGTCCTACGATATGCAAACGAGGATTTTCCGTATCTACCCATCCGTCCCACATCACCTGATGAGCGAAATAAGAATCTTTCGGAATACGCATAGGATCTGTATCTCCACTACGCCTATAATTTTCTACTCCACGGAAATGAGTATTTGTATCTGAAAAAATAATCTTAGCGCCGCCAGAACTTACCCTTTTACCTGTACCCGGACGTTCACGCCAGTAATCAAACCAACGAATTACATTCTCGATGGTGAAAGAGTCCTGATTACGATTGTAGACACTGGCATCTGCCTGTTTTTTCGTTTTTCCGGTAGCTGCAGAATGATAAGCACTGTTTCCTTCACCATCTTTATGATATGGATAAGAGTAATTATCCCAATACTTGCGTAAGCCTTCATCACGGCAATACTCCATAGCCACATAGGGTGATGCGCACTTTATTAATATACAACATCTCTCCCCCATACTCGGCATCACGAATATCTAGCATCTCACGAGAACCGATTGCACGACCACCATGATAATCAAACTCATCACGTATCTTCTTCATCTCCAGCATGTGTTCACGGCTGATTGATTCATTGCCACATTCATAAAAAAGGATACTCGGATTGTTGCGGTTATAGATAATCGCATCTCTCATTACCAGTTTACGCTGCTCCCACTGACGTCCTTTGCAGTCTTTTTCTGCATCTCCTGCCGGCATGGCCTGAATCAAACCGACACGGTCGCATGACTCTACATCCTGCTTCCAGGGAGTTACATGCATCCAACGTACCAAATTAGCATTGGCTTTCACCATGAGACCATTGCTGTAATCACTCAACCAGGCAGGCACCGACATTCCCACAGCAGGCCATTCATTACTTGTTCGCTGGGCAAATCCCTTCAACTGAATCACCCGGTCGTTTAACCATACTTTTCCATCGGCAAATCGTGTTTTTCGGAAACCTGTACGCGTAATTACTTCATCCGTTTTCTTTCCCTCTATGCACAAAGCTGTCTTTACCGTATACAGATAGCCATAACCCCAGCTCCAGAAATGTAAGCCTTCCACTTCACTTTCAGCCGAAAGTACTACTTTTTCTCCTGGATTAATTTTCTTCTCCTCACCACGGAATGACTTTACAAGCTTCCCGTCACGGTCAAAAAGCTCCACCAAATAACCAACCGTCTGGCTTTTCTTTGTTTCATTTTTCACTTCCGATTCGGCATGAATTCGAGCTTTACGAGCACGTACCTGAATATCTTCCGCGTAAATATAGACACCTGTCGTTTGCAGGTTACTATATAAAGGTAAGGTCTGGTATAACTTATCCGTCACATGTAACCACACATTCTTGGGTAAACCTCCGTAATTTGCATTAAAATTACGGTTACTCCACTGATACTTCACGCCAGTAGCCTTCTCTGCATAGTCCCAATTGTTGTCAATACGTGCAGCAATAACATTTTCTTTACCCGGCTTTACAAATGCAGTAAGGTCGAAACCAAAAGCCATCACTCCATTTTCATGCTGACCGACCAAGTGACCGTTCACATACAGATCAATTCCTTGTCGTGCTCCTTCAAATTCGATGAACACCTTTCGTCCTTTGGCGTCAGCAGGTAAACGAAAATGTTTCCGATACCACACAATTGTATCAGTAAGATCCTTGATATTCAGTTTGAAAGCCTCATCCTCATTGAATGCATGAGGAAGTGTAACCGACTTCCATTCCGTATCAGAATAACTCACACTCTCTGCCTGAGCTATATCACCGACTTTTAGCTTCCAGCCACTGTTGAAATTATATTTTTCACGTCCTGCGGCATGAATGCTGCTTATAACCATCAGCAGACATAAACTTATCCATAAAAATCTCAGTCTCATACTATCTAAATATTTTGTGTAAAAATACATTATCTACTTGTAAGATACATGGAAAAATAAAGATTATAACTGGAATTATTGGTACATAAACAAATAACTTTTATCAGAGTAAGATAAATACGGACGGTAGTACTGGACAGTTCTCTTTTTCTAGAAAATTCTGATATTGATGAATATGAGATGGTCTGATTGGTTCAAGCGGTATATTATGTTCTTTTTTTAAAATCGATTAAAATGTGAAATTGCCGTTTTATATAGTTTTAATGATAAGATTTAAATGGATGAAAATTTACATAAAGAAAAAGATTCTTATTGATAGTTTATTTTGTTCTAATCATTTTTCAGAACTACTTTACAAAAACTCTGTTTCACAGTGTGGGATTTGTATTTCACACTGTGAATATGTATCCCACACTGTGGTTTTATATCCCACAGTGTGAAACAGAGAATTTGCGCCTAAATTTAAAGGAATACATCAAAGGGAAAAGAAGAATTATATACAGGATTTGTATGTTTGAATGTTAATGAAATAACTTAAAGTCTCTAATCTGTTAACAAATTTACGATATGTGTGATAAGATTGTTTGATGAGTATAACATAAAGAAGATTTTCATGTCAAAGCAGGCTTAAAAAACTCTTGAAAGGTATTTGTACAAATTTTTCCATGTATCTACACAATTTTACATTGTTTGAAACCTTGTACAATCGTACTTTTACAACGCATTTGAGACAGCAGATGCAAAACATAGAGATATAATGAAACTAACTTTTGTTTAACTTAACCAAATTAGAAGTATGAAAGACAGAAATTGTTCTAGTCTGATGCGTTGCGCTTCCAGCCTGCAACGTTTGTTCTTCTTGGCCTTGTTGTCTATCATCGCGATTGGCGCGTATGCACAAGGCAAGACAGTGTCGGGAACTGTGCTCGACAAAAGTGGGGAATCTGTAATTGGTGCGAGCGTAGTAGTAAAAGGAACTACCAACGGTACCATTACTGACTTGACGGTAAGTTTACCTTATCTAATGTACCTAATGATGCTTCGCTTGAAATCAGCTTCGTGGGCTACAAGACTCAGGTAATTCCGGTACAAGGAAAAAACACATTTAATGTAACGATGGTAGAAGACACTGAAGTACTCGATGAAGTTGTTGTGGTAGGTTACGGTGTGCAGAAAAAATCAGACGTTACTGGTGCGATGGCACGTGTCGGAGAAAAAGAATTGAAAGCGATGCCTGTTAAAAATGCACTGGAAGGTATGCAAGGTAAAACCGCCGGTGTGGATATTACTTCCAGCCAACGTCCGGGTGAAGTAGGAAGTATTAATATCCGTGGTGTACGTTCTATCACTGCCGATCAAGGCCCGTTGTATGTAGTAGATGGTATGATTATCCAAAACGGCGGTATCGAAAATATCAACCCAAGTGATATTGAATCTATCGACGTATTGAAAGATGCCTCTGCTACTGCTATTTATGGTTCACGCGGTGCCAATGGTGTAATCTTGGTTACTACAAAGAAAGGAAAAGAAGGAAAGATTTCATTGAATTATTCAGGAACCGTAACCTTTGAAACCCTGCATGATGTAACAGAAATGATGTCTGCTTCAGAATGGTTGGATTACGCTCGTCTTGCCAAATATAACATGGGCTCTTATGCATCTGCAACTCCTGATTACGAAGCAGATAAAGCTGCGTTTGGCAGTGTGGCAGCTTCTTGGGCAAATATTGAAAAAGCATGGGAAGGAGGAACTTATGATCCTTCAAAAGTAGGTTCCTATGATTGGGCTTCCAATGGTAAACAAACGGGTATCACTCATGAACATACATTAAGCGCTTCTGGCGGTACTGACAATTCCAGGGTTATGCTTCATTCGGATATTTAAATCAGAAAGGTACACAGCCTGGACAGGCCTATGAACGCTATACATTAAAAACTTCTTTCGACGCTTCTCCTCTGAGTTTCTTTAAGATGGGTTCTTCAATCAACGCATCTTATTCAGATCAGGATTATGGTTACAGCTTCACAAAATCTGTTACAGGTTCTGGAGACCTTTATGGAGCATTGAGAAGCATGCTGCCATGGACTGTACCCTATGATGAAAACGGAGAATATATTCGTAACCCGAATGGTGATGTAAACATCATCAACCTATTCGTGAACTGGATTACAATACCAACCAGCGCCGTACATTCCGAGCTAATGCCAGCATGTATGCACAAGTAGACTTCGGAAAAATCTGGGAACCACTGGAAGGACTTTCTTATAGAATTCAGTTTTGGTCCTGAATTCCAGTATTATACTCTGGGAATAGCCAATGCTGCAGAAGGTATCAACGGAGATGGGAACAATGGGGCTCAATACAAAAATGAACAGAAACGTTCATGGACACTGGATAACTTGATTTATTACAACAAGACATTTGCTGAAAAACATAATTTAGGATTGACTTTGATGCAATCAGCTTCTGCTTATCACTATGAAATGGGTGATATGCGTGCCACTAATGTTGCTTCATCAGAAGAATTATGGTACAATATGACTACAGCAGGTACATTGAGTTCATTCGGAACTGGACTGACAGAGACCCAGATGACTTCTTACATGATTCGTGCAAACTACGGATTCATGGATAAATACTTATTGACCGCATCTATGCGTTGGGATGGTGCTTCACAGTTAGCTCCAGGACATAAATGGGCAAGCTTCCCTTCTATGGCATTGGCATGGCGTCTGGATCAGGAAACTTCCTGAAAGATGTTAACTGGTTAAGCCAATTGAAATTGCGTCTTGGATTTGGTATCACAGGTAATGCCGCTATTGCAGCTTATGCTACTAAAGGAGCTATTACCGGATTGTACTACAACTGGGGACAAACAGACTCTTCATTAGGATATGTTCCTTCAGATCCGTCTGCAAAAGATCCGGCTAAGATGGCTAATCAGGATTTAGGATGGGAAAAAACAACTCAGTACAACGTAGGTATCGATTATGGCTTCTTTAATAACCGCTTAAGTGGTAGCATTGATGCCTATAAAACTAAGACCAATGACTTGTTGCTCGGTATGACCATTCCTTCATTAACAGGTTATACTTCTACATATGCTAACGTAGGAAAAACATCCGGTTGGGGTATTGACTTACAAGTAAATGCCATCCCAGTTCAAACAAAAGATTTCTCTTGGAATACTACATTGACATGGTCTATGGACCGTAACAAGATTGAACAGTTATCTAATGGAAGAACTGAAGATGTAAACAACAGATGGTTTGTAGGTGAAGAAATCGGTGTATACTATGATTATGTATATGATGGAATCTGGAAAACATCTGAAGCTGAAGAAGCTGCAAAATATGGTCGTAAACCCGGACAGATTAAAGTGAAAGATTTAAATCAGGATGGTTCTATTGATGCCACAAACGACCGTCAGATTGTAGGTAAAGTACGTCCTGACTGGACTGCCGGATGGAATAATACATTCAGCTATAAGAATTTTGAACTTTCATTCTTTATCCTTTCACGTTGGGGCTTTACCGTTCCACAAGGAGCTGCCACTCTTGACGGCCGTTACATGATGCGTAAATTAGATTATTGGGTAGCTGGCACCAACGAAAATGCACAATATTACTCTCCAGGGTCAAATGGAGAAGCTGCAGATACATACAGCTCTTCTATGAACTATCAGGATGGTTCATACATCAAAGTACGTAATATTTCTTTGGGATATAACTTTACTTCTAAACAACTGAAAAATGTAGGATTGAACAATCTTAAAGTATACGTACAGGCCATGAACCCATTCACTATTTATAAAGCTTGTGACTGGTTGGATACTGATTTACTTAACTATGATAATAACACTACTACATTTGGTTCTGCCACAACTCTGAAGAGCTTTGTTATCGGTGTTAATATTGGATTCTAATCATAAAATTAAGGAACTATGAAACTAAATAAAATATTATATACTGCATTAATGATCAGTTCTATGGGAAGCAGTCTCTCTTCATGTAAAGATTCTTTCCTGGATGAAGAACTAATTACCCAATATAGTACCGACCGGTTTGAAACCCAAGAAGGTCTCGATGAACTGGTTACCGGTGCATATCAGAAATTGAAATTTAAATATAACTACATTTGGGCAATTGAATGCTACAACATGGGAGTAGATGAATTTACCGATGCAAACAATACTATGCCTGCATGGAATCACTACAGCCAAGACTTGAACTCTGCAGAAACAGGAGCTAACCAACCAGTCTGGGACAATTTCTACGGCTTGATAGAACCGGCAAATATCATCATTGCCAATATGCCTCAATATTACGATAAAAATAGTGCTACCTATAAAACCCGTTTGGGAGAAGGCTATTTTTTAAGAGCGTTTGCCTATTTTGAACTAGTTAAACAATTTGGCGGTGTGCCCCTTAAGTTAACTCCTTCAACTAGTGTAGAGACTTACTTCACACGTGCATCTGAAGAAGATGTTTACAAACAGATTATCAGCGACTTCCAAGAAGCTTATAACTTGTTGCCAGAAAGTCCAGAGCAGACAGGCCGTATTACAAAATATGCCGCTGCCCATTTTTTAGCTAAAGCACATCTGTTCCGTGCTTCTGAGTTATACAGTGGATGGAACTCAAGCTATGTTGCTGAAGATTTGGACGCAGTAATTCAGTATGGTTCGGAAGTGGTAAACAAACACCCGATATGCACTAACTACGTAGAACTTTGGGACTACCAGGAACCCAATGGAGCAAATGAAAAAGTTAGTGAAGTGGTATTGGCTGCACAGTTCTCAAACGATGAATCTACATGGGGACGCTACGGTAATCAGATGCATCTGTATTACCCATCTGTATACCAAGATATACAGGGAACTAAACGTGACATCTCTGGCGGCCGTGAATTCTCTTATGTAAGTGCAACTGAATACACCATGCAGGTATTCGATCGGGTTAATGACTCCAGATTCTGGAAATCATTTATTACTTGCTATGGAGCAAACGACACAGCCGGAGCACCGACATGGACTGAAGAAGATATAAATAACGGTGCACCCGCAGGTGTTAATGTGGGAGATAAGCGTTTTATCGCTGGAGAAGTAGGTATCAAATACATCGTTAACGAACCGGGAGACGACCGTTTTGAAAACTACTCAACAGGGGCAGCTGATATCAAAGTAAAGAAAAATGGAGAGATTTGTGCACCGCACACATTTGTACGCTATTTCAAAGGTGAAAATCAGCTGAACTGGAACCTCTCCACACACACAGGAAACTATTATAACATCATTCCTCACAAACGCTCTGTTGCATTGTCTAAGTTCCGTGACGGTTCGCGTAACTCTATTGCTTCTCAGTTTGGAACTCGTGATGCCATTATCGCACGTTCAGCTGATGATGTACTAATGATAGCAGAAGCTTATATCCGTAAAGGAGAAAGCCATTATGCAGATGCTATCACCTGGATTAACAAATTGCGTGACCGCGCTGCTATAAAGAAGGGGAAGACAGAAGTGTAAACGTAGATGGTGGTCAATCTTACAAAAATAACACATACTGTGCTGGAAAAGGAGGAGGTTACTCTGCTGACGGAGCCATCTATCTGAACAGAACACTTATTATGAATCTAATAACCTGGAAGGACAGGAAAGTGTTTACAATGCACAGTCATCTCTTTCAGGCATGCACCTGAACAGCGTAAACGATGTATATAATTCTCAAACAGATGCACCTATCTATCAGGCTCTGAATTGCACTAGCAATGCAGAAAAAATGATGTGCTTCTTGTTGAACGAACGTACACGTGAACTTTGTGGCGAAGGATATAGATGGGAAGACTTGGCACGCACAAAAACTCTTGATGCACGTTGGCATGCATTTAACGATGGTGTAAGCCGTGGTATCGGTGAGTTTAACCCAGACAAACATTACTATCGCCCAATTCCACAATCATTCCTTGATGGTATCACAAATGAGAGTGGAGCAGCTTTAACCAATGAGGAAAAACAAGCAATGCAGAATCCTGGTTATTAACCAAAGCCTTATTTTTCCATACAATTTTAAGAGACGCTTTTCAAAAGAGAGAAGCGCCTCTTTTTTTGTACAAATTTACAGCAACATGTACAATCTTCCATCCCTGAAAAGAGCAGCTTTCCCGTACTTTGTAAAATAAATATTTTTCCAATAAGACTATGAAGAAACTGTGGTTAATAGGACTCTTGATATGTAGTCCTTTTACAATGAATGCACAATCCGGAACAACATCCGGACTGGACAAAAGCCATTTCAGCAAATACTGGAAGGTAGAATCCGAATCTCCTGACTATAAAGTTTCCTTTTCAGGAGATACCTGTGAAATTTTATCTCCTAAAGGACTGACTTTATGGAGAAAAGAAAAAATGTCGGGCAACGTAACCATTGAATACGATGCCTGTGTGGCAGTAGAAGGGAAACCAGGTGACAGACTAAGCGACTTAAACTGCTTCTGGATGGCTTCTGACCCGAAAGCTTCTGACATCTGGAAACGCATGAACTGGCGAAACGGAGTTTTCGTAAACTGCTACAGCCTTCAGCTGTATTATCTGGGATATGGAGGAAACTACAATTCGACCACTCGTTTCCCGTCGTTATGACGCAATGAAGCCGGGGTTACAGATGAAAAGGTGCGTCCTGGCATTTTGAAAGAATATAAAGACCAAGATAATCTGTTGACAGCAAATAAATGGTATCACATTAAGATTCAAAATACAGACAACAGAATACGCTATTACATCGACGGGAAATTACTTGTCGACTTTTATGATCCGTCACCGTTGACTTCCGGCTGGTTCGGTTTCCGTACCACATTATCTAGGACACGTATCACTAATTTCAAATACTCCATTGAAAAAGAAAAAGCTACCGAAGCTCCTTTACACTGGATTGGAAAGGTTCCAGAACAAGCACGCCCCATCAGTTTTGGAGTTCCGTTCAAACAAGGAAAAATAAAAGCAGGTACCCCCTTGTGCGTACAAACTGAAAACGGAGAATTAGTGGAGGCCGACACATGGACCACAGCATACTGGCCCGATGGCTCTATAAAATGGGCCGGTATGGCTGCTGTTATTCCGGGTAATACCCGTTCGGTAAAAGTAATACCTTCTTCTAAAAAGAAAAAAACGACCAATACAGAAGAAATTCATGTCACAGAATCCGAAAACCAACTGACTATAGCCACTGGAAAAATTACTGCTTTTATTCCTAAATCTGGAACGTGTATTCTCGACAGTCTTCTGTATGAGAATGTGAAAGTAGGTGGAAAGGCGGATTTGATTGCCAGCACACAGGATTCTCCATCACGAGAAGATGCCACTGAGACTCATTATCAGTCATTCAATAGCCTCATCAAAAAAGCCGTAATTGAACAGCAAGGGAAAATACGTACTACCATCAAACTGGAAGGTGTACAGCAGGGAAAAGACGGACGTGAATGGCTTCCGTTCACTCTGCGTATGTATTTTTACGCAGGAAACGAACAAATCAAAATGGTACACTCTTTTATCTACGATGGAGACCAAAACAAAGATTTTATCCGCTCATTAGGAGTACGATTCCAGGTTCCGATGAGAGAGGATTTATATAACCGTCATGTAGCCTTCGCCTGTGCCGACGGAGGTGTATGGAGCGAACCGGTTAAACCGCTGGTGGGAAGAAGAATCCTGACACTCGACAAAGACCAAAGCTGGCAGAAACAACAGATGGAAGGAAAACGCATCCCTGAATACCAACGTTTTGATGCAAAAAACAGAAGTTTGATTGACAATTGGGCAGCATGGGATAATTTCCGTCTCTCTCAACTTACAGACAATTCTTTCAGTATCCGCAAACGGGCTACAGAAGACAGTCCCTGGATTGGTACGTTTACCGGCACACAAGCCGGAGGATATGCTTTTGCCGGTGATGTCAGTGGAGGAATAGGAGTTGCCTTACAAGATTTCTGGCAGGCCTATCCTTCTACCCTGGAAGTACAGCATGCACGCAGCCAGGAAGCTTCACTGATTGTCTGGTTATGGAGTCCGGAGTCAGAAGCTATGGATTTAAGACATTATGACAAGGTGGCACACGACCTGATAGCCAGCTATGAAGACGTACAAGAAGGAATGAGTACCCCCTATGGTATTGCTCGCACACACACTCTGACAGTTGTTCCACAAGCTGCTTATCCGGGTAAAGCCGGCATTGCAGAAACAGCACAGATTCTATCAGAAGCAGCTCCGCTAATGTGTACTCCGGAATATCTCCATGCCTGCCGGGCTTTTGGTATCTGGTCATTACCTGATCGAAGTAATCCGCAGCGTAGCAAGGTAGAAGACCGTCTGAATGCTTATATCGATTTATATCAAAACGCCATTGCCCAACATAAATGGTATGGTTTTTGGAACTATGGTGACTTAATGCATGCTTACGATCCGATACGTCACTCATGGAGATACGATGTAGGCGGATTTGCGTGGGATAACACCGAACTGGCATCCAACATGTGGCTATGGTATAATTTCCTGCGTACAGGACGGCAGGACATCTGGAAAATGGCAGAAGCCATCACACGCCATACGGCAGAAGTAGATGTATATCACATCGGTCCCAATGCAGGTTTAGGAAGCCGTCACAATGTTAGCCACTGGGGATGCGGTGCAAAAGAAGCTCGTATCAGTCAGGCCGCCTGGAATCGTTTCTATTATTACCTGACTACAGACGAAAGAGCTGGCGACTTAATGAAAGAAGTAACCGATGCAGACCAGAAACTGTATACACTCGACCCGATGCGTTTGGCTGAGCCAAAGAGCCAGTTTCCATGCAGTGCCCCCGCCCGATTACGCATCGGCCCCGACTGGCTGGCCTACGCAGGCAACTGGATGACTGAATGGGAACGTACGCAGAATACGAAGTACCGCGACAAGATCATCACAGGCATGAAGAGTATTGCAGCCCTGAAAAATGGATTGTTCACTGGAAATATGGCCTTAGGATATGACCCGGCAACCGGAGTAATCAGTTATGAGGCGATCCCAATAGACAGAATACCAATCACCTGATGACGATTATGGGAGGCTTTGAAATAATGAATGAAATGCAGGAAATGATTCAGGTCCCGGAATTCAACAAAGTATGGCTGGAACATGCACGCGATTACAAACAGAAATCACTTGAAATAACACGTAACCGCTTCCGGGTTTGCCGACTGATGGCATACGCAGCGTCTCATCTATATGACCCGAAAACAGCCGCAGAGGCCTGGAAAGATTTATGGAGCAAACTGGAACATACTCCGGCACCGGAATTCAAGATAGAAAAAGTGCTTCCCCCGGAAGTCCCAGCTGCTATGGATGAATGTAAGACAATCAGCACCAACGATGCTGCATTGTGGAGCCTGGATGCGATTTATATGCAGGAGGTAATTCCGCAGTAACACCACATTAATAGATAATAAAAACGCTTTAAATGACAGGAGAACATCATTTAAAGCCGTTTTTTAACATCCTATATTTTCTCTCTTCTAAAACTTGAAGACTAATACACCGGCTGTAGCAATATTAGGAGTACCAATCAACACTTTTGCTCCTTGAGGAAGTGCAAACTGATAAGGCTGGTCACTATAGTTTAGCACTATACCTAATCCGTTACGATATTCCATTGTTACGCCATAAGGTAGATTCATTACTTCAATTTGCAGACGACTATACAACTTATCCAAAACCTGACGCTCCAAAGCCCCGTCTGAGCTGTCTACTCCGATATAAGTAACAGAACCCTTTCCTAATTTACGGAAAGTAACCGCAGGTTTTCCTTCATAAAATTCATTCGTATAAGTAGCCCAAACCTCATTGGAAGTACCGGGTTGCAAAATCTCTCCCCAAGTATTCCAGGTATAGACTTTTCCATCCATCTTTACTTGTCCTGGATCTTGAGACAACAACAAATCATAAAACTCAATATGATTTCCTGTCAACTCATCAATCATTGAACCAAAAGGAGTCTCCGGTAAACGTCCAAAACGGTCTTTCTGTGCGGTACGGCAAGTCAGTACCAAGTTTCCTCCCTCTTCCACATATTTTTTCCACCTTGCTACCAGTTCTTTATCGGCCAACTGATATGCCGGAACTATCATCACCGGATATTGTGAGAAATCTTTCTCTTCAGAAATAAAATCTACAGGAGCTGCATACGACTTAAGTGTACGATAATATTTATCTACATGAGCAAAGGTATTCCATGTTGCATTCTGTTTCTGACGGTCAATACTCCAATAGTTTTCCGGATTCCACAAAATAGCTGTCTTCCGTTTCAGATAGGTTTCCGGTTTATCTTCCTTCGGGCGATAATCTTTTCTCAATGAACGGATTTCTTTCATGAACTGTTCATACTCTCGTCCACCAGGTGTCACTGTCACACCATCTGTACCCACAATACCATAATGATACTGCTCAGTTCCATACAAAGGCTGACGATAGCGATACGTGCAGATAAAATCAGAACCTCCGGCAAATACGCTCCATAACCACAAACGGACAGCACCCGGCAAGGGTTGAGGATTGATACTTCCCCAGTTTACCTGTCCCGGCTGCAACTCCATTACCCCGTAAGTACCATTTACCGGACGGAAAAAGTCATTTGCCATGGCAATACGTAAGGGATTTCCTACACGATACCCTCTACGACCGATACCTTCATTGTCACCATATACCATATAACGGGTATAGCTGACAAAATCCAGGTCCTTGCTACCTCCAATATGTCCTTTGTCATAATCTGGAATATAATTGGTAGTCACCCACTGATTCTTGGCATATTTCTTGATTAATCTGCATTGTTCATTCAAAAAATCATTAGTCTGCTTGGCTGCAAACCGACGATAATCCAGAATCTGATGATGATTCATAAACATTTGGGCAGTTTTAGGCAAGGTGATTTCCTCAAACCGAGAATAGACTTCACTCCAGAAAGCTGTTCCCCAGGCTGCGTTTAGTTCCTGAATATTGTAATGGTATTTTTCTTTCAGGAATTCTCGGAAAGCTTCTTCTGCTGCCTGATTATAGTCAAATTGTACAGCAGGCTCATTATCCAGCTGCCAACCAATGATACGCGAATCATTTCCATAATGGCGGGCCAGTTCTTCAATCATACGATAGGCCAATTTCCGGTAAACAGGAGACGCAAAAGAAGCATGCTGACGTGCCCCGTGATCTTGCACAGTACCGTCTTCGGACTTCAGCAAATCTCCGGATATTTACGGCTTAACCACACAGGAGGAGTAGCGGTGGAAGTACACATCACGACCTTCAAATCATATTTGGCCGCCAAAGCAACTGCCCGGTCCAGCCAAGAAAAATCATACACTCCTTCCTGGGGCTCCAGCTGTGCCCAGGCAAACTCTGCAAAATGGGTAAATTCAAATCCTAGTTCATGCATTTGTTTTAAGTCGCGTTCCCATTGACTTTCATCCAGTGTTCCGGATAATAATAAGCTCCCGTCAATGTCAAGTCTTTGTCATTAAACCAGGTATGCTGGGCAAAAATTCCCCCACAAAACAGACAGCCGCATACCATTGCAAGCAAACGTTTTTTTCATTGTATTCAAGTATTAGTTTGAAATATATTACCCTTGCAAAGGTAGAAGGAAATCGCAATCAACTTGTATGATAGTTCATTTTTTTCAGGAAAGTGT